>Ga0302213_1000008_pt1 | contig 229068 bp, 196 predicted proteins | sample II_Fen_N1_2_FD_194583 | JGI IMG/M metagenome (GOLD analysis project Ga0302213, IMG submission 194583) | Peat permafrost microbial communities from Stordalen Mire near Abisko, Sweden - II_Fen_N1_1 | ecosystem: Environmental > Terrestrial > Soil > Wetlands > Permafrost | place: Sweden: Abisko...
CTAGATTGGATCGACGGATGGTACAACTCCACCCGCAGACACACCACGCTCGGTGGCTGCAGCCCCATCGAGTTTGAAGCAAAAATGGCTGCTTAACCATGTCCGCCCAGAGGGGGACGGGTCAGTTGAGTGCTGTCCACGAAAGAAAACTGCCTCCTGAAACTCAGCTAAAAACGGCTCTTCCCACTATATTCGGCGTAGACCCAGATTTCAGCACCGGAGGGCGGTTTGACGAGCCTTCTCTGGAAAAGTCCTCGCCGGTGGGCCAAACCACCATCTTCATCACAGCATGAAATGAATTCCTTTGATCTATATCATCGAAACACCTCCCTTCAGGACACACCGTTAGGGAAACCGTGGTGCCGACGTCAAATCTCAGCCAATCGCCGTCCACCGGGACCACAAACTTCGCGGGTGTGCCCCTCAATTCCCGGGGCGATTCACTCTGCCAGTTCCACGTTTCCTGCCGATTTCACCCGGGCCCCCTCCTAACTTTGCGCTAACTCTCCGTTCCTAGTTTGGGAGCTCACAGGAGGAGACCGGATGCGCGTGCTGCTGGTGGAGGATGACCGCATGATCGGGGAAGCGATCCGCTCGACCCTCGAGGAGGCAGGGCATTTCGTCGACTGGCTGCGCAACGGGATCGATGCCGAGGACCGGCTGGCCGAAAGTCCGTTCGACGCGATCCTGCTCGACCTGGGCCTGCCCGGGCAGGACGGCATCGAGGTGCTGCGCGAGCACCGCAAGGCCGGCGGCGACACTCCCATCCTGGTGATGACCGCCCGCGACGGCCTGGACGACCGCATCCGGGGCCTGGACCTGGGCGCGGACGATTGGCTGGTCAAGCCCTTCGACGTGCGCGAGCTGCTGGCCCGCCTGCGCGCCGTGGTGCGCCGACGCGGCGGCGGCAAGCGCCTGGGTGCCGGAGGCATCGAGCTCGACCCCGCCACCCGCGAGGCCTTCCGCAACGGGGCCGAGGTGCAGCTCACCGCCCGCGAGTTCTCCCTGCTGGAGGCCCTCCTGCTGCGGCCCGGCGCCATCCTCTCCCGCGCCCAGCTCGAGGAGAGGCTCTACGGCAGCTCCGAGAAGGTGGAGAGCAACGCCATCGACTTCCTGATCCATTCCCTGCGCCGCAAGCTCGGCGAGGACTCCATCCGCAACGTCCGCGGCGTCGGCTGGACCGTGACGAGGGACGCATGAGCACATCGCTTCGCCTGAGGCTTTCCGTCGGGCTGCTCGCGGTGACCGTCACCGTGGGGCTCCTTGCCGGGACCGCCGCCTTCCTGATGACCTACGACCGTGCCCTGCAGCACCAGGACGAGCAGCTCGAACGCATTTCCTCCCTGATCGACCGCCAGCCCCATCCGCAGACGGGATTCGTCCCGGTCTCGGACTCCGCCTTCTTCGCCCAGGTGCTCGACCCCCACCTGCCCGTGCCCATGCCCTCCGGGATCGACACCCTACGCGAGGGCTTCCACATGGTGTGCCGGGACGGCGGACAGTGGCGCGTCTTCGTCCACCGCCGCGAGGACGGGACCCGCATCGCCGTGGGCCAGGACTTCGCCGAGCGCAAGGCCATCGCCCGCCGCAGCGCCGCCAAGACCGCCACCCCGCTCCTCCTGCTGATGCCCCTCCTGGTGCTTTCCATCCGGCTGGTCATCGGACGGGCCTTCAAGCCCCTCCTCGAGCTGTCCCGCGACATCGACGCAAGCGGCCTCGACCGGCTCCATCCGCTCGATCCGGCCCTGGCTCCCTCCGAGATCCATCCCTTCGTCAACGCCCTGAACGGCCTCTTGGAACGGGCCGGACTCTCCCTCTCCCGCCAGCGGCGCTTCGTGGCCGACGCCGCCCACGAGCTGCGCACGCCGCTCACCGCCCTTTCCCTGCGCGCCCAGCGCCTGGGTGGACAGGAAATGTCCGAGCCGGCGCGCAAGGAGTTCATCGAGCTCTCGGCCGGGATCGCCCGCACCCAGCGGCTGGTAGACCAGCTCCTGTCCCTTGCCCGCACCCAGGAAGCTCCCGTCGACGCCCCCGTCCTGCCGCTGGAGGAGGTCGTCCGTTCCGTGCTGGAGGAGCTGCTGCCGCTGGCGCTGGAACGCCGCATCGACCTGGGGATCGCCGAGTTCTCTGGGCCCGGGACGAGCGGCCCCGAGATCGAGCTGCGCGCCGTGGTGCGCAACCTGGTCGAGAACGCCCTGCGCTACGCCCCCGAAGGCGGGCGGGTCGACCTCTCGCTGACCGAGGTCCCGGAAGGCACCCTCTTCTCGGTGGAGGACGATGGCCCCGGCATCCCGGAAACGGAACGCGAGCGCGTCTTCGATCCCTTCTACCGCCCCGCCGGCACCGAGCAGCAAGGCTCCGGCCTAGGGCTTTCCATCGTGCGGGTGGCCTGCGAGCGCCTGGGCGCGGTCGTGCGCCTCGGACAAGCCCGCGAGGGCGGCCTGCGCGCCGACGTCCTCTTCCCGAAAGTCCGCGCATGAACCTCGCCTCCCTGAGCCTGCGCCGCCCCGTGCTTACGGTGGTGATGTCGGCCTTCCTGCTCCTGCTGGGCGGCATCGGCCTCACCAAGCTCGGCGTGCGCGAGTACCCGGCCATCGACCCTCCGATGATCGAGGTGCGCGCCTCCTTCCCCGGCGCCAACGCCGAGGTCGTGACCCACCAGATCACCGAGCCCCTGGAGCAGTCCCTCAACGGCATCGAAGGGGTGCGGAGCCTGGCCTCCTCCAGCCGCGACGGCGCCGCCTCCATCAACGTGGAGTTCTTCCTGGGGACCGATCTCGAGAAGGCGGCAAGCGACGTGCGCGACCGCGTGGCGCGGGCCCGCGGCCAGCTCCCGTCGTCGATCGATCCCCCCACCGTGGCCAAGGCCGACGCCAACTCCAGCCCCATCCTGCTCCTTACCGTGCAGAGCGACTCCCGCAGCCTCGAGTCCCTCAGCGCCCAGGCCAGCGCGATCAGCGACCAGCTCCAGACCACCGACGGGGTGGCCCAGATCGACGTCTGGGGCGAGCGCAAGTACGCAATGCGCATCGACTTCGACCCGGCCAAGCTCGCGGCCCTGGGCCTTGCCGTCCCCGAGGTCAGGCAGGTCCTGGCGCGCGAGAACGCAAAGCTGCCCGTGGGCTTCCTGGAAGGGAACAGCACCCAGCTCTCGCTCGAGATGCGCACCGGGCTCACCCGGGCACGCGAGTTCGAGAACGCCATCCTGCGCACCAAGGGCGGCGCCACCGTCCGCCTGAAGGACGTCGCCACGGTGCGGCTGGGAGCCGAGAACGAGCGCAACATCCTGCGCACAGGAGGTCGCCCCATGGTGGGCCTGGCCGTCCTTCCCCAGCCAGGGGCCGACCAGATCCTCATCGCCCGCGAGATCCGTTCCCGCCTGGAGCGCCTGCGTCCGACCCTGCCTCCGGACATCCTGGTGGGCGAGGCCTTCGACAACACCGTCTTCGTGCGCAAGGCCCTCTCCGAGGTGCGCGAGACGGTGCTCATCGCCTTCGGCCTGGTGGCCCTGGTGATCCTGGCCTTCCTGGGCAGCGCCCGCACCGCCCTCGTGCCGCTCCTTGCCGTGCCCATCTCGCTGGTGGGCGTCTTCTTCCCGCTGTGGATGCTGGGCTTCTCCGTCAACGTGCTCACGCTCCTGGGGATCGTGCTTTCCATCGGCATCGTAGTGGACGACGCCATCGTGGTGCTGGAGAACATCTGGGTGCGCATCGAGAAGGGCATGGATCCGCGGCAGGCCGCCGTCGAGGGCGTCTCGGAGATCTTCTCGGCCGTGGTCTCCACCACCCTGGTGCTGGCCGCCGTCTTCACCCCGCTCTTCTTCCTCTCGGGCTTCACCGGACGGCTCTTCCGCGAGTTCGGCGCCGTGATCGCAGGCTCAGCCCTGCTCTCGGGCTTCGTGGCCCTGACCCTGGGCGGACTCCTCTCCGGCCGGCTGCTGCGCCACGCCCCTCCCAACCGCTGGAAGCGCGGGGCCGATGCCGCCTTCGCCACGCTCCAGTCGGGCTACGGACAGATCCTGTCACGGCTGCTGCGCCGCCCCTGGATCGCCGTCCCGGTCCTCTTCCTGGTCTCGTGGAGCACGGTCGCGAGCTTCAAGGCCGTCCCCAAGGAGCTCTCGCCGATGGAGGACCGCTCCAACCTCACGGTGCGCGTGACCGGACCCGAGGGCGCCACCTTCCCCTACATGGACGCCTACATGCAGCGGCTTGCCAAGGTCGTGGAGAAGGCCGTGCCCGAAGCCTCCAAGCTGATGGTGCTCACCGGCGCGGGCAGCAACGTCAACGCCGGCATGTGCCGCGTGATGCTCGTCCCGCCCGAGCAGCGCAAGCGCAGCCAGCAGGACATCGCACGCGCCCTGCAAGGGGCCGTCGCCAAGGTGGAAGGGGCCAACGCCTTCGTGATGCAGGACCCCAGCATCAAGACCGACCGCCGCACCTCCCTGGGCATCCAGTTCGTGCTCGAGGCCCCCGACCTCGAGAGCATGAAGAAGGCCCTGCCGCGCTTCGTGGGCAAGGTGCGGGGCGACTCCACCTTCGCCACCGTGGACGTGGACCTCAAGTTCACCAAGCCCCAGATGGACGTGGAGGTGGACCGCGACCGCCTGCGCGACCTGGGGCTCACCCCGCTCAACCTGGTCAACGCCCTGCAATTGGGCCTCTCCGAAAGCCGCTGGGGCTACTTCGAGCAGGACGGCAAGCAGTACTCCATCCTGGCCCGCATCGACAGCACCCACCGCGCAAGCCCCGAGGCGCTGGGAAGCCTTCCCGTCCGCACCGCCCGGGGGAACCTGCTGCCGCTGGGATCCTTGGTGACCCTGCGCGAGAAGAGCGTGCCGCCGCAGCTCTACCGCATGGACCGCTGGACCAGCGCCACCGTCTCGGCCGAGCCCGCCCCGGGGAAGACCGTCGCCGACGGCCTGCTTGCGTTGCGGACCCTGGCCAAGGACAGCCTGCCCGAGAACTTCCGCACCGCCCTCACCGGCAGCGCCCGCGACTTCACCGAGTCCAGCGACAGCGTGCTGAAGATCTTCCTCCTGTCGCTTCTGATCGTGTACCTGATCCTGGCCGCCCAGTTCGAGAGCTTCCGCGAGCCCTTCGTGATCCTGCTCACCGTGCCGCTGGCCCTGGCCGGTGCGCTGGGGAGCCTGTGGATCTTCGGGCAGAGCCTGAACCTCTTCAGCCAGATCGGCCTGGTGATGCTGGTGGGCCTTGCCACCAAGAACGGCATCCTGATCGTCGAGTTCGCCAACCAGCGCCTGGAAAGCGGACTGCGTCCGGCCGAGGCCGTGCTGGATGCCGCCCGTTCGCGCCTGCGCCCCATCCTCATGACCACGCTGTGCATGGTGCTGGGAACGCTCCCCATCGCGCTTGCCCTGGGGGCCGGCGCCGAGAGCCGCAAGCCCATGGGCACCGCCATCATCGGAGGGCTGCTCGTCTCCCTCGTCCTGACACTTCTTGTCATTCCCGCCATGTACGTCCTGGTCGTCCGGGATCCGCACCGCCAAGGAAACCCATGAACCGAAACACCTTCCGCCACGTCCTTGCCCCCATGGCAACCATCGCCACCATAGCCGCCCTGTCTTCCCTGACGCTCCTTTCCGGATGCCAGAAGAAGGAAGCCGAGAAGCCCAAGGGAAAGCCCCCCGCCTCCATCCCCGGCTGGGTGGCCCGCGATACCGTGATCTCCCGCGACCTCGCCGGGACCGGAAGCCTGCTTGCAGACGCCGTGGTCGACCTCAAGCTCGAGATTGCCGGACGCGTGGAGAAGGTGGGCTTCCGCGAAGGCCAGGAAGTAAAGGCCGGTCAGTTGCTGGTGCAGCTTGCCAATGCCGACCTGAAGGCTACTCGTGACAAGGCCCAGGCTTCGCTTGAACTGACCCGCCAGACCCTGGAGCGAAAGCGCCAGCAGCTCGCGATCCAGGCCGCAAGCCAGCAGGAAGTGGACCAGGCCGTGCAGGCCCAAGCTTCCGCCCAGGCCGACCTCGCCCTGGCGCAGGCCGCCCTCGCCAAGTCCCAGGTGACCGCGCCCTTCGCGGGACGGATCGGCACATCGAACCTGGCGGTCGGACAATTTCTGTCCGTGGGACAGGCGGTCGGGACGCTGGCCCGCACCAAGCCCCTCAAGGTCGAGTTCCAGGTGCCCGGCGACGACGTCTCCCGCGTACGCCCCGGCATGGCGCTGCGCTTCAGGCCCTTCCGCGGCGAGTTCCTGGAAGCCCGCATCACATCAAGCGACCCGGTGCTGGACACCCTCTCCCGCACCCTCAAGGTCCGGGCCGAATGGAAGGGCGAGACGAAGGGACTGGTGCCCGGCGCCGCCGTCGAGGTGCGCATCCAGCTCGGGCGCGACACCGTCTTCCTGATGCCCCCGCAGGCCCTGGGCGCCGAGGGCAAGGTCTTCGTGCTGCGCCAGGGCAAGGCGACCCCGCAGAAGGTCGTGATCGGCCGCCGCACCGCCGACGCGGTCGAGGTGCGCGGCCTTGTCAAGGGCGACACCGTGCTGTGCAACGGCGCCTCCCCGGTCAAGCCAGGCAGCGAGATCAAGCCCTCGAGGTTCCTGTGAGCCTTGCCTCGGTCAGCATCCGCCGGCCGGTCCTGACCTGGGTCCTTTCGGCCTTCGTGCTGCTGCTGGGGGCCGTGGGCCTCTCGCAGCTTGGCGTGCGCGAGATCCCCGCCATCGACCCGCCGCTCATCACCGTCGTCACCACCTACGCCGGCGCCAATGCGGAGGTGTGCGAGAACCAGATCACCGAGCCCCTCGAGTCCTCCCTCAACGGCATCGACGGGGTGCGCAGCATCGTGTCGGAATCCGGCGACGGGCAGGTCACCATCACGGTGGAGTTCGACCTGGGAGCCAACCTCGAGAAGGCCGCCAACGACGTGCGCGACCGCGTCTCGCGGGCCCAGCGCAGCCTGCCCTCGGGCGTGGACGCCCCGGTGGTCTCCAAGGCCGACGCCAACGCGCAGCCCATCGTGCTGTTGACCCTGCGCAGCCCCTCCCGCGACCTGCTCTCCCTCTCCGACCAGGCCGCCCGCATCCAGGAGCGGCTCCAGACCATCGCAGGCGTGGCCGAGGTGGACCTGTGGGGCGAGCGCAAGTACGCCATGCGTCTGCAATTCGACCCCGAGCGCATGAGCTCGCTTGGCGTGACGCTGCAGGATGTGCAGACGGCCCTGGCGGCCGAGAACGCCGAGCTTCCCACCGGCTCGATCGAGGGCAAGGTGCTCTCGGTGGCGCTCCTCTCGCGCACCGGCCTGCGCACGCCCGAGGACTTCAAGCGCATGACCGTGCGCGCCCAGGGCGGCAAGGTGGTGCGGCTTGCCGACATCGCCAAGGTCCGTCTGGGAGCCGAGAACGAGCGCACGCTGCTGCGGATGCACGGCACCCCGCTGGTGGGCCTGGCCATCCTCCCGCAGCCCGGCGCCAACCAGGTCGCCATCTCCGACGAGGTCAACCAGCGCCTTGCGAAGCTGCGTCCCGACCTGGCCCAGGACCTCGTGCTGGAGACCACCCTCGACAACACCCGCTTCGTGCGCCAGGCCCTCTCCGAGGTGCAGGAGACCATCCTGATCGCCTTTGCCTTAGTGGTGGCGGTGATCTTCCTCTTCCTGCGCGACTTCCGCACCACCTTCATTCCCGTGCTTGCCGTGCCCATCTCGCTGGTGGGCGTCTTCTTCCTGGCCTGGCTCCTGGGCTACTCGATCAACGTGCTCACCCTGCTCGGGGTGGTGCTTGCCATCGGCCTGGTGGTGGACGACGCGATCGTGGTGCTGGAGAACATCTACGCCAAGATCGAGGACGGACTCCCGCCGCTGGAGGCCGCCCGCATCGGCCTGGAGGAGATCTTCGCCGCCGTGGTCTCCACGACGCTGGTGCTGGCCGCCGTGTTCACGCCGCTCCTCTTCCTGTCGGGCTTCACGGGCCGCCTCTTCCGCGAGTTCGGCACCGTGATCGCAGGATCGGTCCTGATCTCCGGAGGCGTGGCCCTCACCCTCACCGGGATGCTGGCCAGCCGCCTGCTCAGGCCCCACACCCAGGCCAACCGCCTGCACGCGGCCACCGAGCCCTTCTTCGTAGGCCTAACCGACCGCTACCGCGCCGCTCTCTCGGTCTTCCTGAAGCGCCGTCTGCTGGCCCTGCCCATCCTCGTGGTGACAGTTCTTGTCATGGTGGCGGCCTACCTCGCCCTGCCCCGCGAGCTATCCCCGCTGGAAGACCGCTCCCGCCTGGAGATCCAGGTGACGGCCCACGAGGGCGCCACCTTCGGGGCCACCGACGCGGCGCTCACGGCCATGTCCAAGGCGTTGCGCGAGCGGATCCCCGAGATCGAGAGCGACCTCGTGCTCACCGGCGCGGACGCCTCCAAGACCAACACCGGCAGCATCACCCTGGCGCTGGTTCCGGCAGACAAGCGCACCCGCACCCAAGGAGAGCTTGCCCAACTTGCCCAGCGCATCGTCGACAGCGTGGGCGGGGCCCGGTCCCTGGTGGTCCAGGAGCCCAGCATCAGCTCCAGCACCCGCACCGAGCTCCCGCTGCAGTTCGTGCTGCAGGCGCCGGACCTTTCGACCCTGCGACAGAATCTGTCCAAGCTCGAGGACGAGGCGCGCCGCGACAGTTCCTTCTCCCAGCTCGACGTGGACCTCAAGTTCACCAAGCCGCAGTTGGAGCTGGAGGTCGACCGCGACCGCATCCGAGGCCTTGGCATCACGCCGATGGACCTGGCCCAGACCCTCCAGCTGTGCCTCTCCGAGAGCAAATGGGGCACCTTCCAGCGGGGCGAGCGCCAGTACGACATCATCGGACAGCTCGACAGCGCGCACCGTTCCTCCCCCGAAGGGCTGCAGCTCCTGGGCCTGCGCGACCTGCAGGGCCGCATGCTCCCGGCCGCGAGCCTCTTCAAGAGCCGCGAGACCTCGGTGCCGCCCAGTCTTTATCGCACCGACCGCTGGGTCTCGGCCACCGTCTCGGCCGCCCCGGCGGAAGGGGTCCCGCTGGGCGAGGCCATCGCCCGCCTGGACGCAAAGGCCAAGGCGATCCTCCCGGCCTCGATGCGCACCTCGCTGCGCGGCGGCGCGCGCGACTACGCCGAGTCCTCCTCCAACCTCATGACCGTGTTCCTCCTATCGCTGGTGATCGTCTACCTGATCCTGGCCGCCCAGTTCGAGAGCTTCCTGGAGCCCGTTGTGATCCTGGTCACCGTGCCTTTGGCGCTTGCCGGCGCGCTCCTTTCGCTGTGGGTCTTCGGGCAGAGCCTGAACATCTACAGCCAGATCGGCTTGGTGATGCTGGTGGGACTGGTGACCAAGAACGGCATCCTGATCGTCGAGTTCGCCGGGCAGCGCCGCGACGGGGGGCTTCCTCCCCTGGAGGCCGTGCTTGAGGCCTCCGCCGCCCGCCTGCGCCCCATCCTGATGACCACCCTGTGCACCGTGCTTGGCACCCTGCCCATCGCCCTGGCGCTGGGAGCCGGCGCCGACAGCCGCAGGTCGCTGGGCATCGCCGTGATCGGGGGCCTGCTGGTGTCCCTGGCCCTCACCCTCTTCGTGGTGCCCGCCGTCTACGCGACAGTGGTGCACCGCCCCGCAAAGGATCCCTCATGATCGCCTTGCTCCTTGCCCTGGGCTCCCTGGCACACGCCGACGCGGCGCCCCTGCTCACCCCCGAGGCCGCCCGCGACCTGGCGACTCGACAGAATCTGTCTTTCCAGGGACAGAATCTGACACGACAGGGGACCGCCGAGCAGGTCCGCGCCGCCCGCGGGGCCCTGCTCCCTTCGCTTGCGCTGACCTCCACCCTGACCCGCATCGGGCCGAACCTCGCCGGCGACGCGTACACAGGAAACCCCGCCGTCAGCGGCTCCCCCGACCTGCAGTGGAGCAACGCCCTGCAGGCCCGCCAGCCGCTTTTGAACCTGGCCGCCTGGAGCCAGCTCGCCGCCCTGAAAGGCCAGGACAAGGCCGCCGCGATCCGGCTTTCCGGACAGGGGAACCAGCTTTCCCTGCAGGCGGACCAGGCCTACTTCGAGGTGGTGCGACAGGAATTGTCCCAAGCCTCACGCCGCCAAACCCTCGAGCTCTCGCGGCTGCGCACCTCGGTGGCGCAGGCGCGTCAACGTCTGGGTGCCGCCACGGTGCTGGACATCCGCCAAGCCCAGCTCGCCTTCAACGCCGACAGCTCCGCTCTCCTTTCCGGCGACCTCACCCTGCAGGCCGCCCGCCGCGCCCTCAACGCGCTCCTCTCCCGCGATCCCTCCACCGCCTTCTCGGTGATCGACACCATCCCGGTCCCCCAGCCCGGCTCCCGCGAGGAGCTCCACCGGCAGGCGCTCTCGAACTCCCCGGGCCTTGCCGAGCTGCAGGCCCGCCAGGAAAGCCAGGCCGCCACGGTGCGCGCCGCCACCGCGACCCAGCTCCTGCCCACCCTTGACGCCTTTGCCAACTACCAGTTTCTCAACCGCTGGCACGACCAGAATCCGCCCAACGACCAGGCCTGGCAGGGCTTTGCTTTCGGCCTCCAGCTCACCTACCCGATCTTCTCAGGCGGGGCACCTACGGCGCAGCGCACCCTGGCCACCCTGCAGTCCCGCCAGCTCGAGCTGTCCGTACGCGACAGCACCCTGCAGCTGGAGCGCACCTTCGCCCAGACCTGGAGCCAGTGGGAGACGGCCCGCCAGTCCCTGGAGCTGGAAGAGTCCAACCTCTCCCTGGCCGACTCGACCCAGAGTCTTGCCATGGAGCAGTTCCGGATCGGAGGCATCACCGGCCTGGACCTGCGCACTTACCAGGAGACCGCCCAGCAGGCCCGGCTGCGCACGCTTGCCGCCCGCGCCTCGGCCCGCACCGCCGCCAAGCTCCTGGAATTCCTGGCCGCCAAGCTCGACTGAGAAGCGTCACGAAGATCTACCGGCCCTTCCCAAAGGGGAAAGGCCACTGCCATGCTACTGGGCCGTCGACTTCGGATGGGGCCAGAGCAGGCTGGCTCCGATGGCGCATCCCAGCACTCCCACGATGACCAGAAGCGACTGCACCGGACTGAAGTGGATCCAGTGTTCCAGCAGCATCTTGGCGCCGATGAAGATCAGCAGCGTGGAAAGCCCGGCCTTGAGAAAACGGAAGGCGTCAACCATGCCGGCCAGCAGGAAGTAGAGCGAGCGCAGCCCCAGGATGGCGAAAACGTTCGAGGTGAACACCAGCACCGGCTCGGTGGTGATCGAGAAGATGGCGGGAATGGAATCGAAGGCGAAGACCACGTCGGTGAACTCGATGACGACCAGGGCCAGGAAGAGCGGAGTGGCCCACAGCTTCCCCTCGCGGCGCACGAAGAAGTGGTGGCTCTTGATCTCGTCGGTGACCGGCAGGACCTTCCGGACCGCCCGCACGATGGCGCTGTCCCCGGCATCCTCGCCCTCCTCGTCCTTCGAGAGGAGCATCTTGGTGCCGGTGAAGAGCAGGAAGGCGCCGAAGAGGTAGAGGACCCAATGGAACTGCGCGACCAGGGCCGCCCCGACTCCGATCAGCACGCCGCGGAAGAGCAAGGCCCCCAGGATGCCCCACAGCAGCACGTTGCGCTGGAAGACGGAGGGAATCTTGAAATAGCGGAACAGCAGCACGATGACGAAGATGTTGTCCATCGAGAGGCTGTATTCCACCAGCCAGCCGGTCAGGTAGAGGACCGTGGCGTTGGTGTGAGTGATGCCTTGAGCCACGCTCTCGGGAGCGATCCAATCCCAGCTGAACCACAGAACCCCGGCAAAGGCAAACGAGAGCGCAGCCCAGATGCCGGTCCAGGTCAGGGCTTCCTTGGGCGTGACGACATGGTCCTTGGCCTTGCGGCTGAAGAGCCCCAGGTCAATGGCCAGCATGAAAAGGACGAAGACTAAGAAGCCGCCCCAGAGGATGATTTTGTGGTCCATCTCCTTACGTTATAATCTTACCGGAAAGAAATCCAGTAAGATTCAACGCAAAAAAGGCGAAGCCACCGCTTCGCCTTCCCATTTCTCCCGGCTCGGTCCAGGAACTCAGAATTCCAGCTCGAAGTAGCGGTCGTAGCTCAGGCGCGACTCGTTGATGATGCGGTAGGCCTCTTGACGGCCCAGCCACTCGCCGATCTCAACGTGCTTGCCTTCCAGCTCCTTGTAGCCCTTGAAGAAGTTGCGGGCGATCATCAGGAAGACCTGGTCGACATCCTCGATCTCCAGGGGGGGATTGCGTTGGAACACCGGCACGGCCAGGACCTTGTAGTCCTTCTTGCCGCCGTCGGTCATGTCCAGCACGCCCACCGGCTGCGCCATCACCACCGTGCCCGGGGGCATGGAGTTGTTCATCAGGACCATGACGTCCAGCGGATCGCCGTCCTCGGCGTGAGTGGAGGGCAGGAAGCCGTAGTTGGCGGGATAGAGCATGCTGGAAAGCAGCACGCGGTCCAGCACGAAGGTGTTGAACTCCTCGTCGAACTCGAACTTGGTGTTGGTGTCCTTGGCGATCTCGATGATGCAGCGGACGATTTGCGGGGCATCTTTGCCAATCGGCAGGCGATGGTAATTCATGGTCTTGCAAAATCTACTTTGAATGCGTGCCAAAGTCGAACCGCCTTCTGCTCCTGACCATCCTCCCCCTCCTCCTGCTCTCCGCGTGCCGGGAAACCATGCACGACGCGAAGACCTTGAAGATCACCCCCAAGGGAATCTTCCTGGAAGGAATCGACCATCCGCTGGCCCGCCAGGAGCTCGCCGACTCCCTGCAGCCCTTCTGCATCGAGCGCAAGCGCTGGCTGGTGGAGGCCGACACCGCCGCCACCGCCCGCGACCTGATGCCCCTGTTCGATGCGGCCCTGGTGAAGCAGCCCTGCAAGGGACTCCTGCACTTCAAGACCGCCTTCTCGGAGAGCTGGGTCATGCCGCTGATCCCCATCAGCCGCAACTACTACTCGCTGCGCGAGGACGACACCACCAAGCCCGTGCTGTGCATGACCGTCTACGCCCACCAGTTCGGGATCGGGCTCACCCTGATCTCGGGCATGCTCGATCCCATCAACACCGTCCACACCCCCGACGGCAAGGAGTTCGTGCAGGACAACGCCAAGCCCCAGCACGTCGCCCAGGCCTGGATCGACGACTACGAGCGCTGCCTCGTCCCGCTGCGCAAGGCCAGGTGCGTGGACACCCTCGACGCCCACACCCGCTACGTGCGCGTGGGCCAGTTCGAGCGTCTCATGGACACCCTCTGGAGCGACTCCCTGCCCAAGGACATCCAGAAGAAGCCCCTCACCCTGGACATCGCCCTGCGCGCCCAGTTCCACGTGCTCAAGACGCTCAAGGGCTCGCTGTCGCGCGGCAACTACTACCACCTGATGGCCGACTCCACCATGGACCTCAACCAGCTCTTCGACCGCATCTCCTCGTTCCGCCGCATCAACATCGACTTCAACACCTACGAGCTGCGCTGACGCGCCGGACTCCCGGAATTTGACAGGATCCGTCAAATCTCCGGGACGAGGTCCAGCGGGAGCTCGAGCTGGATCCCCTCGCGACGCGCACCGCCCTGCGCGAGGGTGACTCCCAGCAGGCGCACCGGCGTCCTGCCCGCCTCGGTCAGGTCCAGGAGCGGAAGGATCGCCTGCGCGAGCCCCTCGGCATCCAGCACGGGAACGGGAAGGGTGCGCGAGCGCGTGACCTGCCGGAAGTCGCCGTACTTCACCTTGAGCACCGCGGTGCGCCCCTCGAAGCGTTTCTCCTGCGCCTCGGCGGCCACCTTGGCGCACAGCCGCACCAGGAACTCCCGCATCCACACAAGGTCGGTGGTGTCGCGGGCGAAGGTGTCCTCGCTGCCCAGCGAATGGCGCTCGCGGAAGGGCTGGACGACCCGGTCGTCGATGCCGCGCGCCAGGCGCCAGAAGTGCCGCGCCGCGCGTGCCCCGAAGTGGCGGGCAAGCAGGGGCTCGGGCCACTCCAGGAGGTCCCCGCCGGTGCGGATGCCCAGGGCCTCGAAGCGCGCCTGGGTGGCCTTGCCCACCCCGTAGAAGGTCCCGATGGGAAGCCGCGCCAGGAAGGCCGGGGCCTCGTCGGGACGGATCACCGTCAGGCCGTCGGGCTTGTCGCAGTCCGAGGCGCACTTGGCCAGGAACTTGTTGAAGGAGACCCCGGCCGAGGCAGTGAGGCCCAGCTCCCGGCGGATGCGCCCGCGGATCTCTTGGGCGATGGCGGTGACGCTTGGCAGGCCGCGCCGGTTGTCCTGGATCTCGAGGTAGGCCTCGTCGAGGGAGAGAGGCTCCACCAGCTCGGTGTAGTCGTGGAAGATCGCCCGCAACTGCCGCGAGACCTCCACGTAGGCCGGGAAGCGCGGCGCCACGAAGACCGCCTGCGGACACAGGCGGCGCGCCTGCGAGCAGGGCATGGCGCTCTTGATGCCGAACGTGCGGGCGGCGTAGCTTGCCGTGCAGACCACCGCGCGGCTGTCGGGAGGACCTCCCACCACGAGCGGAATCCCGCGCAGCGACGGATCGTCGCGCTCCTCCACCGCTGCGTAGAAGGCGTCCATGTCCACATGCACGATGCGTCGCACGGGAACAATCTAGGAACTGCTCAAGAGTTCAGCGCAGCAACCTCGGGGGGGCGTTGCGGGGGCCCTCCCCCGCAGAGGGGGTAGGCGAAGGCCCACGAAGCGCGGAGGAGGAGCGGGCCGCAGCCGAGGGGGAGACCTCCCCCGCCATGAGGATAAGACAGGCTCCGGGTGGATTCCATGACGGAGGTACGGGTAGATTGATCCCATGCCAAGCTTTCTCGAGCGCTACCACGAACTCACCAAGTACGACCCGCAGACCATCGACCGGCTGGGCCAGGCGCAGTGGGACGAGCAGCCCACCCCGTGGAAGGAGATCTCGGGAGAGGAGAAGATCGATGCTCGCCCGTATCTCGCGTTCCTTCAGGACGCCGCCAACGACCCCGGCGCCTGGGTGCCTCCCCTGCCCACCGCGCAGCTGGACGTCGCGAGCCTGGTGCGCCTCTCCTGGTTCGCGGGCGGCATCAACGGCGTCGGAGGCGATCCCGAGTCGCCGCAGCTCTACCGCACCGTCCCTTCGGCCGGCGGACTCTACCCCATCGAGCTCTACTGGGCCGTCTTCGACGTGCCGGGCATGGACCCGGGCATCTGGCTCTTCCACGGACCGACCTTCACGCTGGTCCCGGTCTGGAAGGGAGACTTCCGCCAGGACATCGAGGCCATCTTCCTCCATCACCCATCCCTCGAGGGGGCCGGGGCCGTGGCGCTCCTGACCGGGATCTTCGGCCGCGGCCGCTGGCGCTACAAGGAGCGCACCTGGCGGCGCATGCTGCTGGACGCCGGGCACCTGACCGCCAACCTCCTGGAGGCGGCGGGACAGAACCGGCTCGACGCGGTCCTTTTGACAGGATTTGTCGACGAGGGCGTCTCGGACCTGCTCTTCCCGGACTCCGACGAGGTGCCCCTGGCCGGCATCCCGGTCGGGAAGGAGCTGCGGACCGGACCGGGCCTTGCCGTGCGCAGCCCCGTGCCCGCCCCCGAGGCGACCCGCGTCGTGCCGGAACCGGGACGCATGCAGGAACTCGCCCATGCCCTGGGCAACATCCCTCGCGACCTGCGGCCCGACCCGGCCCCGGAAGGGGAATGGATCCTGGGAGACGGGCTGGAGTACGTGCCGCTGCCCGATCCCGTCGAGCCGCGCGACCTGGTGCTGGCCAACACCCTGCGCCGTTCCTGCCGCCAATACCGGCACAGCTCCGAAGGCATCTCGCTGGATCTCTTCTCCTCGATCGTGGCCTGGGCCTTCGCCCCGGTGGCCGGCGGGAAGACGCCCGCCCCGACCGGCGCGGTGCGCTACTGGATCGCCGTGCTGGGAGTGGAAGGACTGCAGAGCGGGATCTGGCACTACGACCCGTCGGGGCACCGGCTGGGCCTGTGCCACGCCGGAAGCTACCGCAAGGAATGCCAGGCCGTGTGCCTGGGCCAGGAGCTGGGCCGCGACGCCTCCTTCCTGGTCTTCCACACAAGCAACCTGTCGGAGGCGGTGGAGCAGATGGGCGAGCGCGCCTACCGCCCCCTGTGCCTGGAGGCAGGCATGGTGGGCGAGCGGCTGAACCTGGCGGCCCAAGCCTTGGGCATGGGCTCCAGCGGCATCGGCGGCTACTTCGACAACCTGGGGAACCAACTGCTCGAGCGCCCCCTCGACGAGGCGCTCCTCTACATCTCCACGGTGGGCGTGCCGACCTGAGCCGCCCCTGAGCGTCGGGGGCGTGGCGCTGCTGGGGCTGCGCGGCAGGAAATGACGGATCCCGTCAAATTCCCCCGGGAGGCGAAGTCGCCTAGAACGCCTTGACCGGGGTCCCGGTGCAGAAGCGCTCCAGGAACTGGGCCTGGGTCACCGGCTTGCCGTAGAGATATCCCTGGAAGCGGTCACAGCCCAGCGTGCGCAGGAGATCGGCCTGCGCGGAGGTCTCCACGCCCTCGGCGGTGGTGGACAGGCCCAGGAGCTTGGCCAGGCGCAGGATCGTCTCCACGATGGCAAGCGTCCTGGGATCGCTCTCCATCGCGATCACGAAGGAACGGTCGATCTTGAGCTCATCCAGGGGAAGGCTGGTCAGGTAGGAGAGCGAGGAGTAGCCGGTGCCGAAGTCGTCCAGGGCCACCGTCATGGCGCGCGAGCGGATCCGGCGCAGGATCTCGTCCACCTTGAGCTCCTCGCCGATCAGCATCGACTCGGTGACCTCGAGCTTGAGGCGTCCGGCCAACAGGCCCGAGCGCTCGCGGGCGCGTTCGATCTCGTCCTCGAAGTCGCGGTTGATGAACTGGCCGGCCGACACGTTCACGGCGACCTTCCAACTGTCGGGCCAGGCCACCGCATCCCGGCAGGCCTGCTCCAGGATCCAGTTGCCCACCGGCACGATCTGGCCGTTCTGCTCGGCCAGCGGGATGAACTCCGCCGGGCTCATGGCGCCCAGGCGCGCGCTGTCCCAGCGCACCAGGGCCTCGGCCCCGACCACCAGGCCCGAGGAGGCGTCCACCTGGGGCTGGTAGCGCATCTCGAACTCGTGCCGCTCCAGGGCCATCTCCAGCTCGTTGGACATGTCCACGCGACGCCGTGCCCGGCGCGCCATGGCGCTGTCGTAGCGCTTGATGCCGCTGCGACGCTCCTCGCGGGCGGCCGAGAGGGCCAGGTCGGCGCAGCGCAGCAGCGACTCGGTGTCCTTGGCGTCGGCGTCGGCGAAGGCGTACCCCGCGCAGGTACGGATCTCCAGCACCTCCTCGCCCAAGGTCAGCGGGGCATGGATGGCCGCGAGGATCCCACGAACCTTCCTCTCGAGCGACTCGGGTTCAAAGGGAGCGAACAGCGCAAAGCAGCTGCCGTCCAGGCGCGCCACCACCGCTGGCTCATGCCCCGCCTGCTCCTGGATGCGCCGCGCGATCTCCTGCAGGATCACTTCGCCGTTGCGGCGCCCCACGATGGAATCGATGAGCTTGAAGTTCTCCAGCTCGATCAGGACCAAGGCATCGTTCGGGGCCTCCTCGGTCCGCCCTGCGTGGAAATCGTCCAGCAGGTTGCGCAGGCAGGTGGCGTTCATCAGGCCAGTGACCGAGTCGTGGTTGGCCAGGTGCAGCGCCCTCTCCCCCGCCAGCGCGATCTCCCGGTTGAGCGCGGACAGCTCGTCCTTGTGGCGCCGCAGTTCCAGGTGCTTGCGGTTCAGGCGCTGCCCGAAGAGCGAGATGATGGTGACCGTGATCATGGCGCACAGGCACACGCACAGGCCCGGCAGCACGTTCCAGTCGTGGGCCGACACCAGCCGGTACAGGATGATGAGGAACTCCAGCGTCAACGTGCCCAGGGCCGTCAGGAAGCCGTACTTGGGCAGGCTGACCACCAGGAAGACCGAGAGGATCACCTGGAACTGGGCGACGATCCCCTGCTGCGCCGCCGAGCCAAGCGACCTCTGGACCGCGAACGACACGAACATCAGCAGCAGGTAGACCGCGATCTTGAGCGCCCCCCGCTTGTTGCGGAAATCCGCCGCGTAGTCCCACGTGTCGCGCGCATCGACGTCCGGCCTATCTTGCTTGGCTTGCTGCATCATCGTTCAAGTTAGCTCCCTCAAAGGAAAACGCGCCCGGCAGCTTTGCCGAACGCGTCGTGAAGATCCGACCAGCCATCGGGGCCGATTTCCCGGGGCCCCCTATTCCAGTTGGAAGTCGAAGCGCCGCTCGAAGACCGCCGGGACCGCCTTGCCGTCCTTGATGTAGGGACGGTAGCGCGCCGCCGCCAGGGCCGCGCGGGCCGAACGGTCGAAGTCCTTGCCGCCCGAACGGACGATCCGCACGTCGACCACGCTTCCGTTCGCGTCGATGGTCACCTGCGCCACCACCACGGCCGTCACGCCCTGGTCCTGGGCCCACTCCGGATATTCCGGCTTCACCGGGCTCAGTTCGTCGGGAGGACGCGTGATGGCGACCGGAGCCGGAGGCAGCGCCGGCACGGCGGAAGGCTCCATGACAATGGGCTTGCGCTGCCCATTGATCACCCCCGTCGCGACCTTGAAGGGCCCATTGTCGGAAAGCGATCCGTCGGGAAGACCCAGCTGCGGCGGCGTCGGAGCCGCCTGCGGTGGAGGATTGGGATCGGAAGGCGGTGGAGGTGTCTCCTCCTGCGGCTTCTCCGGCGGTGGCGGAGGGGCCGGCGGCGGCGGCTTGGTCGGCTCGGGAGGCTTGGCTTCCTCCTGCACCATGACCATCTCCTCGCCCAGCACGCTCTTGGGAAGCATCATGCCTCCCGACAGGAGCAGGGCATTGAGGCCCAGGACCCCCAGGGCGATCGCCACTTCCTTCCAGCCGAAGCGCCGACGCGGAGGGGCCAGCCAGGTCAGGTCGTGCGGCGGCGGCGCGAGCACTCCCTTCCGGCGGATGCGTTGCTGGCTTGCGTGGCTCATGGCGTGGGCCGCACCACTTTGAGGGCGTACTTGGTCACGCCCGCGCCGCGGATCAGGTCGATGGCCCCCACCACGCTGCGGTACGGAAGCGCCTCGTCGGCCGCGATCAGGACCTGGTGGTCCTTGTTCTGCTTCACCAGGTTGCGGATGCGGTAGGCCACGTTGGCGGTGTCCAAGGGCTCGCCGTCGAGGTAGTAGCGATTCTCCTTGTCCAGCATCAGACCGGAGGCCTTGGGCGCCTCCTGGCCGGCGTTCGCGGCCTTGGGAACGTTGATGACGATCTCGCGCTGGTCGATCACGGAGCTTGTGATCATGAAGATGATCAGGAGCACCAGGAAGATGTCCACCAGAGGAGTGATGTTGATCGACGAGATCATCTCGTCATCGTTGTTGGCTGCGGCGGCCATGGCTCAGCGCTCCTTGGCCACGGCCTGCAGGCTGCGGGCCATCAGAAGTCCACGGATCTCGCGGGAGGTCTCGAGCGCACCCTTGATCTGGTTCTTGAGCACGTTGAAGAAGACCACCGCGGGGATGGCCACGACCAGACCGATGGCGGTGGCGATGAGGGCGCCGGAGATGGCGACCATCACCTCGGTCGATCCCTTGCCGCCCGATTCCGCGAAGCGGTTGAAGGCCATCAGGATGCCGATGACGGTTCCTGTCAAACCAAGGAACGGGGCGTTGGCTCCGACGGTTCCCAGGAAGGAGACGCCTCCCTCCATGGCGCGTTTCTCGGCCGACTCCTGGGTGGCGAACACCTGCTCCAGCGCCTCGGGCGAAAGGCCCGCGTTGTCCACGGCGGTCTTGACCACGCGGCCCGGCAGGGTCTTGAGATCCTCCGGCTTGACCTCGATCCCCTCGAACCCCTTGTCGAAGTCCTTGGAGAGGATCGTCATCCACTTGGCGGCGTTACCCTGGTTGGCGCGGATGGTGCGCCAGCGCCAGACGAAGATGACCAGTTCCCACACGCCCAGGGCCAGGAGCAGGAAGAGGATGCCCTTCTCCATCACGAGAAGGACGGGGCCGAGGGCGGCGATGAGCTTGGCTTGCAACATTGGGTGTCTCCGGGAGTTTGGTGTAGGGAAGGGTTTACTTGTCGCCGCAGAACTGCGTGACCTGGGACTTCGGGATGTTGGACGATTCGCCGCGCGACTGCTTGGAGACGAGGGAATCACACCAGAGGACACGCAGACGGGGCACCGCCACGGTGTCGGCGAACGAGGCCTCGAGATCGAAGGCCACGCTGTCCAGCCCGGCCCCGGTGAAGAAGCCCTTGCCGCCCTTGATGTTGGTGACGCTGTACTGGCCGTCTCCGGTGTTCCCGGTGACGGTGCGGTAGAACTCGTAGTAGAGGCTGTCGACCGACCACGAGTAGATCCGGTTCTTGCCGGTGTACCCGTAGAAGTTGTTGGCAAGCAGGGCCGAGTCGGGCCAGCCCGGCAGGTCCTTGTAGACCTTCGGGGCCACCAGCCACGAGCGGGTCCCGCCGCGCTGGAAGAAGCCCGAGGAGTCCTTGATGGTGAAGGTGTTCCCGAACATCTTGTAGATGCTGCCGAAGATGCGAGCGCGGCTGGTGTCGAAGCCCTGCATCAGCACCATGCCCCCGAAGCGCTTCGGATCGATGTTGTGCTTGAAGACCCACTGCCGGTACTCGGCCGGGATGATGGTGGAGGCTGCCCCGTCGATGGCGAGGCTGTGGACCGGCGCCATGTCGCTGATGTACCAGAGGGTATCAAGCTTCGCACCCTTCATGGCGGCCTTGCGCATGACAGGATTGCCCTGCGCGTAGCGGATCAGGTCGTCCGAGGTGAGATGCCAGCGTTCGAAGAAGGCAAGCGTGGGATCGAGACCCCGCACCAGCGCTGCGATCGTGTCGGCATTCCCCTTGGCGTTGGCCAGCTCCAGCCGGAAGGTGCCGTTGGCCAGGCGCGGATGGAGCGCCTCGACCGGCACCGGGAAGGAATCGGCCACGGCGTAGAAGGCCGGGGTGTAGCTCTCGGCCGAGAGGCTGCGGCGGGTGCCGTCGGCCAGCAGGACATCGGCGTCCATCCGCAGGGTCGCGCCCCAGCGCACCCGCTTGCCGGCATCCGCGGCGCGGACGATCCAGGCACGAGGTCGGCTGGAGGAGGCTTCGAAGACCACCGTGTCGCGCACCCCGGCCGAGTCCTGGTAGACCTTCACCGTGGAACCCGCCACGGCGACCGGGACGGTCTCGTCGCGCACCGTCGCAAGCGGCGCATTGTCCTCGATCCACAGGGTATCGAAGCCCCGCCCGGCGGCCTGGACGCTGGAAACCCAGAGGCTGCGGTCGGCCACGTGGTCGGTCACGCCCATGTTCCAGGGGCCGTCGCAGGCCCCGAGCAGGAGGAGTGCCGAGAGAGTCAGGAGATTGCGTGTCGTGTTGTTCATCAGCATGGCTCCTCAGAACTCGATCTCTGCGCCCAGGAAGAACGGCAGGAAGGGGAACTGGTTGGTGACTTCCTTCTTCGGAGGAGTCTCGCTGGTGTTGTAGCTCACCAGGTAGACGTTGTCGTGGTCTGTGACGTTGATGATGGTGTAGTACACCCGCCAGCGCCCAGCCTGGCCCACGTCGAAGAGGGTCAGGTCGGCGCGGAAGTAGTCGGGCTTGCGCTCCTGGTTGCGGTAGCCCGGATTGACGTAGGTGTTGCCTGCCACGCCGACCGGTTCGCCCGTGCCCTCGGAACCGTCGTAGCCTTGTCCGATCAGGTGGGTGGAGGTGTAGCCGTCGTAGCCGGTGAGCGGCGTGCCGGTGTTGTAGTTGGCCTGCAGGGTGGAGCGCAGGAAGAAACGCTTGTAGCGGCTCTTCCAGAACGAGTTCACGCCGTCTCCCAACCAATTTCCGGTGGCCGAGAGCTTGAAAGTCTGGCGCTGGTCCCAGTCCGCCCAGAAGGGATCGAAGACGGTGGTGCCCAGGCTGTTGGTGAACGGGTCCTGGCGCAGCACCGACCAGCCCAGTCCGTAGGAGAGCGATCCCGTCCAGGGGCCGTCCTCCTTGTTGATGGCAATCTCACCGCCCGAGGCCCAGCCCTTGGCCGTGGTCTGGCCCGAGGCGATGCCGTTTTCCGCCTGGTCCTGCTCGCTGGCGGTGGCGTTGGGGTAGTACACCAGGAAATCCTTGAGGTTCTTGTAGTACCCCTCGGCCGAGACCCGCAGCTTCCAGGGGCCCCAGTCGGAGCGTTCCACGCCCGCGGCGATCAGGCCCTGCTTGGTGGAAGGCAGCGTCCCGCGCACCGGATACCAGTACTCGTTGGGCTGCTCGGAGGACGAGAAGCGGATGCTGGTGAGGTATTGATGGTAGTAGCCCAGGTGGAGATCGGCCTTCCAGTTCGGGGCTGGCCTCCAAGTGGCCGAGGCGCGCGGATCGAAGGCCAGCTCGTCGGTCTCCGGGTAGTAGTAGCCACGCACTCCGCCCGTCACCGTCCACTGAGGATTGATCACCCAGCGATCCTGCCCGTACACGGCATGCAGGTCGGTCTCGATGTTGTCCTGCTGGCTCGTGCCGGCGATGGGCTGTTCGATCCCGAACTTGACGCGAAAGTCGGTGTACTCGTAGCCGCCGGTGAGCTGATGACCCGAACCCGCGTCCCACACCAGCTCCTGCCGGGTGTTGGCGGTCTTCACGCTGTTGGTGGCGGTGAGGATCGAGGCAAAGGAGAAGGTCTGGTCGAACTCCGACCAGGCAAAGCTCCCCTTGTAGTCCAGGCCCGGGACGATCCGCTTGCGCACGTTCACCGGCACCGCGAGGTTGCCCCACTCCAGGGCGATCGGGGACAGCGTGAGCGAGTCGCGCCCCTGGTAGACCGAGACGCGCACCGAGTCGCCGCCCCGCCCCCAGACAGCGCTTCCCTGCTGGTCGTAGAAGTAGTAGCCGATGTTGGGAATGTCCGCGCTGGGAACGGCATCGCGCGCGGCCTGCAGGGCTTCGCCCACCCAGGTGCGACGGGCCGCGTAGACCCAGGAGAACTCGCCCTGGTGGCCCTCGATCTCGCCCGATCCTCCGAAGGTGGTCAGGCGCACGCTGCCCTTGAGCCAGGTGTCCTTGGTCTTGTTCGAGTCGGGATCGAACCCTCCGTTCTTGCTGGCCACCTGCAGCACCGAGGCCAGGCGGTTGCCGTAGCGCGTCTCGAAGCCGCCCTTGTAGAAGTCCAGGCCTCCGACCGCGTCGGCCAGGAAGGTGCCGAAGAGGCCGCCGAAGTGCGAAGGGCTGTAGACCACCGCGTTGTCGAAGAGCACCAGGTTCTGGTCGGAGCTGGAGCCGCGCACGTAGATCTTGGTCGAGAAGTCCGAGGACTGGACCACGCCGGGCAGCGCCTGCACGGCGCGGATCACGTCGGGCTCGGCAAGGCCAGGCATCTGCTTGATGGTCTGGACCGTCACGCGCTCCTGGCCCATCTGGCGCGGGGGACGACGTTTGCCCTTGATCACCACGGTCTTGGTCGAGCCTTCGCCGGTGACCTTCTGGGCTCCGCTGGGGGCGGCCTTGGCAAGCGCTGCGGTGTCGACCGAGGTGTCGCGGACGATGAGCGTGTCGCGCTTCTCGATCACGGTGTCGATCTTCATCACCAGCGGCGCGATCTCCAGGGTATCGAAACCGTTGGGGCGCAGCGGGGAGCAGGCCTTCTGGGAACCCACCTGCAGGCACAGCTCCACGGCGCCCGAGGCGCGCACGAGGCTGTCCACCTGGGTCGTGAGGCTCCAGCGGCCGGTGGAGTCCGGACTGGTGCGGGCCGCATCGACCGACACGATGGAACCGACCGGAGCCGAGGAGCGGACCGTGAGCGGCACGAGCTTGGCCGCAGGACGGACCGAGACCGAGTCAAACTTGGCGACCGTCGAATCCTTGACCGGTGCGGACGGCACGGCCTTGGCCGACGCCGTGTCGATAGCGGGAATCGCTGCGGAGAGCGCCGTCGCGACCGGTGCGGCTGCGCTGTCGCGGGCTGGCGCCGCGTCGGCGGTCGATGGGGGTTGCGGGAGCACGCCTTGGGCGACTCCCAAGGAGGCGATGGCCGTGGTCAGGGCCAGTGCGGTCTTGTTCATGGCTTGGTCGTCCTCGCGGGAGGGGTGGGATGGGTCTTGTCTGTCATGAGCATTCCGTGCAGGAACGTCCCGCGCATGGCCTCCAGCATGGCCGGAAGGAGCGCGGGTTCGTGTCCGAAGGGGCCGTGGAAGAGATCGACGATGCCGTGGACGACGGCCCAGCTGAAGGCGGCCAAGGGCATCAGGGGCTGGGGGCGGATCTGCCCCTTGTCCATGGCGCCCTGCAGGGATCCCGCCAGGAGATCGAAGGCACTTTCGCCAGCCTCTGCGGCATGGGGATCCACCCTGCCCATCAGGAGGTCGGTGCGATGCAGCAGGCGGTACCAGGCTCGATGCCCCACCCCGAAGCGCACATAGGCACGTCCCAACTCGAGGTAGCGTTCCAGGGGATCCTCGATCGCGTGGACGGCTTCCCCCTGCGCCTGGTTGAAGCGCATCACGGCTTCCTGGGCCAGCGCATCCAGGAGCGCTTCCTTGTCCTTGAAGTAGTTGTACACGTTCCCGGCGGACTGCCCGGCACGCTCGGCAGCCTGCCGCAGCGAGAAACGTTCGACGCCGGTTTCCAGGAACAGCTCCGCCGAGGCCTTGAGCAGGGCTTGGCGCGCCTTCTCCCGGCTTTGGCTGGCGCGCAGGCTCTTCTTGTCCGGTTCTGGGTTGCGCATGGATTCTTCGAGCATCGGCTCCGATTCTAGAACATCGTTCAGTGAACTGCGTTCAGAATATACAAGGAAGCCAGCTCCGTGACAAGGGCCGTGCGCCCAGCGCGGTCCTCCCGGCCCGAAGCCCTTCCCCATGCGCGTGTTCAAAGCGGTGCCCATTGTCCATTAGACACCGTTCAGCCTCGCTTATTGCACCGCCTGCCTCGATTTTTTTCCGACTGCCGAAAAACCTCAGGATCCGCACAGCCCGGAGAGATCCTGCGCACTGAAGCGGATGCTCGGTCCTTGGGTCGCATTCTCGCGGCACCAGGCCTCGCGCAGGGAGCGGATGGGATAGAGGGTCCCGCCGACCGCCTTCACCTGGAACGCGAAACTGTCGCGCGCCGAACCCACGAAGATGCCCGCCCCGCCCTTCACGTTCGTGTAGACCGCCGTGGCTCCGTCGGTCCCGAAGGCCGCCAGGCTTGATTGATGCGCCACCAGCGCCGAATCGACCGACCAGGCGATGTGGACGAGTCTTCCCGTGATGGAAAGTCGGGAGACCGGCACCAGGTTCGCGAACGGGAACCACGGCTGGGTCTTGTCCACATTGGGGGAAAGCTGAGTCCCGCGCAAGAGGCCAAGCGGATAGAGCTTTGCCGAGTCGAACTTGCCGTCCCGACCGCCTCCGCCTCCCGATCCCGAGCCGCCTCCGGAACCGAATCCGCTGCTTGGCGCCTGGATCACGTCCTGTGCGGTGTCGAAGCGCCACGAGGACAGCAGCCCCCCGAAGCCGGCATCGGTCTTGGGGAAGAACACCAACGAGCGGTTGGTGCGCTTGACCTGCGGGATCGACCAGGCGGCATTGAGCTGCAGCCCCTCCACCAGGGTCTGGTCGAAGACGTACCACACCGTGTCGTCGCGGCGGATGTGCCCGTAGACGGCCTTCCCCGCGAGGTAGTTGACAAAATCCGTCAAACCGATCCCCCGGGACGAGAGACGTCCTCCCCGGTCCAGTTCCTCGTTCCAGACCGATGCGCGGAACGCCTCCTCGCCCTGCAGGCGTGAGAGCGAGTCCGCGGAGAATCCCACCGAGAGGTGACCGTCCAGCACCTCGACGGGCGCCAGGACGGAGTCGCCCAGTCCGAAGGCGCTTGGCGTGTAGGTCTCGGCCCGCAGATGATCGGTCGCACCGGAAGGGCGGATCAGGTCGGCTTCCAGGCGGTAGCGCGCGCCCTTGGCCACCTTGCGCAAGGGGTCCACAGGATGCCAGGCCCGCGCCCCGACGCCCGCATCCGGATGCGGGGCGTAGACGATCGTATCGGCGGAATCCAGGCGCACCACCCTCACGACGGATCCCGCCAGACCCGGCTGGAGCGAATGGTCGTAGGCCTGCGTGATCGGGGTCGGTGCCTCGAGACGGAGGGTATCGAAGGATTCCCCGGCCACCAGCAGTCCCGTGACCCACACCAGGTCCGGTGCGGTGGAGGCCGTGGTGGGCCAGGCATCCCAGGGCGCCTCGCAGGCCGAGAGGAGAAGGACGGAGGCCAGCAGCGAGAAGATCGTCTTCCTCATCTCAGAACTCCTTCTCGTAACCCAGGAACACCGGCAGGATCGGGAACTGGTAGGTCTTCTTCTCGACCGGCGGGTTCTTGGTGTTGTCGTAGTTGATGGTCAGGACGTTCTTGTGGTTGGTGAGGTTGAGGATGCTCCAGTAGAAACGCCACGAGCCGGTGCGTCCGATGTCGATGGGCGTCGCGTCCAGCCGGAAGTAGTTCGGATAATAGAGCCCGTTGTGCTCGCTGGGCTGGTCGTAGACGGTGGGATAGCCGCCCTGGATCGGCTGCACCGCGTAGTAGTTCCAGTAGCCGGTGTAGGGATGGCCCGAGTTGTAGTTGAGCTGGAAGCTGGAGCGGAAGTAGCGCCCCGGGACCGGATGGGTCCAGAGCGCGTTGCCGGGACTCCCCTTCCAGACGAGGTCGCCGCTGAGCTTGAAGGTGTGCCGCTGATCCCAGTCCGTCCAGTAGGGCGCGAAGACCGTGGTGCCGTACGAGTTGGTGTACGGGTCCTGATGCATCGCCGACCAGGCCAGGCTGTAGCTGGCGCTGGCCGTCCACCACCCCGTCTCCTTGGCAAGCTTGAGCTCCATGCCCATCGCCCAGCCCTGCGCCTTGGTGAAGCTGTACTGCAGTTGGCTGGGTGCGGAGGAATCGGCGGCCTGGGCGCTTGCGCTCTGGCGGCTGTAGTAGAGCGGGAGGTTCTCCATCTGCTTGTAGTAGAGATCGGCGTTGGCCCGCAGGCCCAGCACGGAAAGGCCCGAGCGCTCGACCCCGCCCGAGGCGACGGTGGCCACGGGAATCGACATCGGCCCCTGGATCGGGTACCAGAACTCGGTGGGCATCTCGATGTCGGCCATGCGCAGCGAGGTGATCGGCTGGTGGTAGCGCCCCAGGCTCCCGTCCAGGCGCCAGTCGCCGTCGATCTTCCAGGAGGCGTTGAGGCGCGGATCGAAGGTGACCTCGTCCTTCCCCGTGTAGTCCTGACCGCGCAGGCCGGCCGTGAGCACGACGCTTCCCAGCTGCCAGCGGTCCTGCAGCCACAGCGCATGGCTTGCGGTATGCGACGAATCGGTGGTCTGCGCCCCGGAAACGTTGCGCTTCTGCACGAAGAGAGCGTCGTAGTTCGAGAACTCGTAGCCCAGGCTCGCCAAGTGGTCGCGCCCGAACTCGTATTGCAGCTCCTGACGCGTGTTCCAGGTGGTGATGGAGTTGTCGAAGTGGAAGGCCCCCGTCACGTCCACGGCCTGGTCGAAGCGGCTGCGCGAAAGGCTCCCGAGCCAGGTGGCATGGTCGAAGAGACGCAGGCGCACGTTCACGGGCACCACCAGGTTGCCCCACTCGATGGAGAGGGGATCGGCCACCAGGGCATCGCGCCCCCAGTAGACCGAGACGCGCACCGAGTCGGAGCCGCGCCCCCAGGCCATGCTTCCCTGGGCGTCCTTGAAGGCGTAGTCGAGGTCGAAATCGGTGAGGCCCGTCTTGCGCGCCGCCGCCAGCATCAGGTCGATCCAGGTCCGCCGTCCGGCCATCACCCAGTTGAATTCGCCCTGGTGCCCTTCCACCTCCAGGCTTCCCGAGGCCACCGTCAGGCGCGTGGCCCCCTTGATCCAGGTGTCCTTGACCTTTGCCGAATCGGGATCCAGGCCGCCGGTCTTGCTCGTGACCAGGAGCACCGAGGCCAGGCGGTCGCCGTAGCGCGCCTCGAACCCGCCCTTGTAGAAGTCCAGCCCCCCGACCGCATCGGCCAGGAAGGTGGAGAAGATGCCGCCCAGATGGGCCGGGCTGTAGACCACCGCATTGTCGAAGAGCACCAGGTTCTGGTCGGAGCTGGAGCCGCGCACGTAGACCTTGGTGGAGAAGTCCGAGGACTGCACCACGCCCGGCAGCGCCTGCACGGCCCGCATCACATCGGGTTCGGCAAGGCCCGGCATGGTCTTGACCGTGCGGATCGAGACCTTCTCCTGCCCCGAGATCTTCGGGGGACGACGCTTCCCGCGCACCACCACGGTCTTGGTGGATCCGTCGCCCGTGACCGTGACGGCCGCACTGCCGGCCCCCTGGCGGCGCCCGTCGAGCAGGGAATCGAGCGAAGACTCCCTGGCCCGTTCGACCACCGTATCCCGGACCGTCACGACGGAATCCGTCCTGAAGGCAAGCGGAGCGATCTCGAGGGTGTCGGCACCGCGAGGCCTCAGCATGGTGCAGGCCTTCTGCTCCCCCTGCTGCAGGCAGAGCGTCAAGGCACTGTCCTGGTGCACCGCGCTGTCCAGCTCCACCTCGAGGTACCAGCGTCCGGCGCTGTCCGCGGTGGCGGAGGCATCGCCCAAGGTCACCGTGGCTCCGACCGGCGCCTGGGAACGGACCGTCAGCCGGACACGCGAGGCGTGCAGGGAATCCATCCCAGGACGTGCCGCAGGCAGAGCAGATGCCGGCACGGGCAGATCCTGACCCAGGACGACCACAGAGGTCAAGGTCATCCACAGCACAAAGCGACGCATGGGGGGCATTCCTTCCGGTGACAGGTCTTGAACGGACGTATGCCGTCCCGAAAAGGTTGCAAAAAGAAACGGCATCCATCGAAATGGATGCCGTAAGAGCGGAAAATGGGACTCGAACCCACGACCATCTGCTTGGGAAGCAGGAGCTCTACCAACTGAGCTACTTCCGCGTTCGGGTCCATAAAGTATACGCCTCGTCCCCAAGGCTCGCAAGGGGTCCATTCAAGGGATTCGATCGATCGGGCAGAACGGGGCGCAGCGAAATTCGCTTGACTGGAGCGGCTGCAGGTCCCTACCTTGTCATGGTTCAATCACTTGCTTACCAATCGGGGACTTCACGATGCGCCGTCTTGCACTTGCCACTCTCTGTCTCTCTCTCGCCGGTTCCCTGGTCCTGACCGGTTGTGCCGGCTCCAAGCCTGGTGACGACTCCAGCTCGACCAAGGCTCCCGTGAAGAAGAAGGCCGAACTCGAGGCCGACATCCTCAAGGCCCGCCAGGAAGCCGAAGCCCAGGAGAAGAAGCTGACTCAGCTGCGCGAGGAGAAGGCTCAGCTGGAGGCCGATCTCGAGCGCAAGAACAACCCCAACGCAGCAGCTCCGGTCGCTCCCAAGACCGCTCCAGTCAAGGCCGACAGCACCAAGGCTCCTGCAGCGGCCGCCAAGGCCCCCGCCGCCGCGCCTGCCGCCAAGAAGTGATCTGACCCTGGAAGCCTGGACACGCACCCCGTTTCCCGGGGTGTCGCTCGAGGTGCGCCGTGCGCTGCTGGCCCACGGGGAACGCAATCTCATCGAGATCGAACGCCGCCTGGGAGTGCGGATCCACGCCCGAGGCGAGCTGCTGGCCGTCGAAGGCGGCGACGAGGCGATCCACCGCAAGGCGGTCGAGGCGCTGCGCGCCCTCATCCGTTCCGCCGAAGCCGGCGAGGACGACGGCGAACGCCTAGGAGAACTGGCCTCCACCTCCGATTCCTCGGACTGGGAAAAGCCAATCCTCTACGATGCCCGCGGCGGTGCCATCCGCGCACGCAGCGTCGGGCAGGCGCAACTGGTCCAGGCGGTCCAGGCGAATTCCCTGACCTTCGCCACCGGCCCGGCCGGTACCGGCAAGACCTTCCTCGCCATCGCCATGGCGGTCGCCGCCCTGGAACGTCGCGAGGTGGACCGCATCGTGCTGGTCCGGCCCGCCGTGGAAGCCGGCGAATCCCTGGGATTCCTGCCCGGCGACCTCAAGGAGAAGATCGCCCCCTACCTACAGCCCATGTTCGACGCGCTGGGAGAGATGATGCCCCGCGCCAAGTTCAAGGAACGGATGGACGACGGCACCATAGAGCTGGCTCCGCTGGCCTACATGCGCGGCCGCACCCTGTCGCGCAGCTTCGTCATCCTCGACGAGGCCCAGAACACCACGACCAGCCAGATGATGATGCTCCTGACCCGCATCGGCGCTCGCTCGCGCGCCGTGGTCACGGGCGACCCGAGCCAGTGCGACCTGGGCCCCCGCGAGACCTCCGGCCTCTCGCACGCCTGCAAGATCCTCGAGGGGATCGACAGCATCTCCATCGTGAAACTGCAGGCCTCGGACCAGATGCGCCACCCCCTGGTGCGCGCCATCATCGAGGCCTACGAACGGGACGCCGACGACGCCTTCTGAGCGTCGTCCCTTCCACATTTCCCCGGTCCAGACTCGACATTCCCGCGATTCCCGCCAGGAATCCGCGTTTCCTGAAAAATGTCGAGAGAGCGCCCCGAAGATGGATATCCCCTGGGGCGGGTCCGATGCCATGTTTGGCTCCAGGTTCGGCGGCCACGTCCCAGCAAGCGCAAGGGCAACGATCCCGCCATCATTTCCGGAGGAGACCACCCATGAGACATCTCGCCCTGTTGCTTGCCGCAGGCCTGGTCGGCCAGGCCCAGGCACAGACCAACCTCATCCCCAATCCCGGCTTCGAAGCGGGCACCCTGGCCAACTGGAGCTTCCAGGTCAACAGCCCGGCCACCTCGGCGGACGCCAGCGGCGACGTCGTCTCGACCCAGGCCCACTCCGGCTCGAACGCCGCCGAGGTCGTGGTAAACAAGGCCTACGACCCGACCTACAACTGGTACATCCAGCTGCAGCTGCCCAAGTGGAACGTCGCCCCGACCAGCCGTTACAAGATCACCTTCTGGGCCAAAGGGCCGGCGACCACGATCCACGTAGGCTTCCTGGACATCCCCGCCGACTACACCTACATCGGCGGCTTCAACGCGACGCTGACCTCCGAATGGAAGCAGTACACCGGCGAACTCGTCACCACCACCCAGACCGGCAAGAGCGTGTCGGTGGGATTCTATGTCGCCGGATCCGTGGGCAGTTACTATTTCGACGACGCCACGGTGACCTTGATGGATCCCCTGGACACGGCGTGGTACGGCAGGCATCCGGCCCGCATCGATTCCCTGCGCAGGAAGAACTTCACCCTGACGGTGCAGGATTCCCTCGGCAAGGCGGTCCCGGACGCCTCGGTCCGCCTCAAGCTCCAGCGCCACGCCTACCCCTTCGGCACCGCCCTGGCGTTCCAGAACACATCCAACCCCACCGGGAACGAGCTGTGGTACCGCCAGACGGCAGCGGGACTCTTCAACCACGCGGTCTTCGAGAACGACTTCAAGTGGCCTTCCTTCGAGGCGGCCCAAGGTAAGCCCGACACCGCCCGGATCGCCAAGTACCTCAAGTGGGGAGACAGCCTGGGGATCGCCTTCCGCGGCCACGCCCTAGTCTGGGCCGTTCAGAACTACGGCTTCCAGACCTTCTGGGGCACCGACACCTCCGCGCTCTCCTGCTCCCAGCTTGCCGCCAACATCAAGGCCCACATCTTCCGCGACCTCGCCTACTACAAGGGACGCCTCAAGGAATACGACGTCTGGAACGAGGCCACCCATGAGCAGGCCTTCTTCACCAAGTGCAAGGACGACCCGAAGTACGCCCCCGCCGGCTGGGCCCTCCAGGATTCCGCCTTCGTGTGGGCGCGCGCGGCCGATCCGACCGCCAAGCTCTACATCAACGACTACAACAACGTCGACGGCGGCGACAACGAGAGCTACTACGAGGAGATCAAGGCCATGCTGGGACGCGGCACCCCGGTGGACGGCATCGGCATCCAGTGCCATTTCGGAGGCCAGACCATCGATCCCGCAAACGTCAAGGTCAAGCTCGACCGTCTGGCCTCGCTGGGCCTGCCCATCAAGGTGACCGAGTTCGACAACGAGAAGATGAGCGGGACCGCCGCCTTCACCCCGGCCCAGCAGGCCGCCCAGTTCAACCGCTTCGTGCGCCTGATGTACTCCCATCCCGCCGTGGAGGGCATCGTGTTCTGGGGCTTCTGGGACGCCCACCAGTGGCTCTCCCTGATGAACAGCAACGTCTCGGCCGGCATCTACACAGCAGACAAGGTCGCCAAGCCTGCTGTGGATTCCCTCAAGTACCTCTGGAACACCCTCTGGACCACCGACACCTCCGTGACCTCCAACAGCCAGGGAAGCAGCTCGCTTCGCGGATTCCCCGGCAAGTACGAGGCGGTCGTGAGCGTAGGCAATCGGATCTGGACCCTCCCGCTCGACCTGACCTCGAGCACCTCCGCCACCCTGACCTTGAAGGGTCCCTCCACCACGGGCATCCGCAAGACCGGCGGCCGGCACTCGTTCTCGCTGCATCCGCTGCACGGCGGACTCGAGGTCCGACGCATCGCCAGCGAACAGGATACGCAGTTCCGGATCGAGTCCCTGGGCGGACGCCGCATGGCCGTCGCCACCTTGGCCGCAGGCAGCACCGCAAGCCGGGTCGCCCTGCAACCGGGCGCCTATGTCGTGGTGCCGGAGGCCGGAAGCGGGGAAAGCCCGCGCCGCGTCGCCGTCGTGCATTAGTTTTCGCTGCGTGTCGACCAGGAAAACACTGCGGTCCATCGCACTCCGGCCCGGGCTCCCGCTCGGGCTTTTCGTGTCGGGAGCGGTCCTGCTGTTGCTGGCCCGCTTCCACCGCGTTCCCGCCCCCGTGCCCGACCGCCTCTACGCCTACGACGACCACACGACCGGAGGCCGGTCCCGCGTCCTGGAAGTCCGTCCCGTCCCGGGCGGCTGGCGCCTGGTCTTCTCGCTGCAGCCGAACGCCGCGGGATACTGCGGACTTGGGCTGGCCTTCGGAAACGGCGACACAGCCTTCCGCGACCTGTCCCGCTTGAGGAACCTCGAGTTCAAGCTCCGCAACCCGGCCTCCCGGACCGTCAAGGTGATCGCCCTTGCCCACGACCCGAAGCTGACCCGCCCGTCGATCCCGCTTTCCTACCGTTTCAGCGAAGCGCGCCTGGGAACGCAGCCGGAAGGGATGCAGGCCGTTCCTGCACGTGATTTCGCGATCGCCACCTGGTGGCTCGACCAAGGCTTCGTCCCGGTCTCGGACACGGCACTTCGTTTCGACCGGCTCCACGCCCTGGAATTCCAGGTGCTGGGCAGCGGAACCTCCTCCCGCCCCGACACACTGGAGATCCTGGCCCCGAAGCTTTGGCTGGGCAATCCCCTGCCCTGGAAGACCTCCCTGGCCCTGTGGCTTGCAGGCCTTGTCTCCTTGGGACTTTTGCAAAGACGCCGCCTTACGGTCCCTGCCACGGCACAGCCCCTTGTCGCAGCCGCTCCGACAGAAAACGTCCCACCTCCCGTCCCGACCACCATGCGCTCCGAGTCTCAGCTCCAGCGCGAGCGTCTGGTGGAATGGCTGCGTGCCCATTACAACGACAGCGAACTGGATGCCGACACCGTCGCCAAGGGATGCGGCATTCCCCGCGACCGCCTGGCGACCCTGCTCAAGGAAGGCTACGGGATGGCGTTCAAGCCGTTCCTCAACGAGCTGCGCCTGACCGAGGCGGCCCGTCTGCTGCACGAGACCGACCGCAGCATCTCCGAGATCGCCTTCGCGGTGGGATACAACAGCCACACCCACTTCACCCGTGTCTTTCGCGAACGCTACCGGACCACTCCCGGGGAATGGCGCGAAGCCGCCCCCCCGGAAGCCCCCGGTTCCGCTTCGAACGGCTAGTCGGCGCGGCGCACGCAGCGCATGCCGATGTAGCCGCTGGCCACGCCCATGTCATGCCGACGACGCCCTGAGCGCAGGTCATCGGCAGGCGAGTACCATCCCCCTCCGCGATAGACGCGATGAAGGACCCCGCTCACCAGAAGCGGGACGGGCTGGCTCCCGTCCGCCTGATAGGCTCCGTAGAGGTCCTCGGTCCACTGCCGGGCGTTGCCCGCCATGTCGTAGAGCCCGAAGCCGTTGGCCCGCTTGAGCCCGCCGCGCTGTTGGTTGCTGCGCGTGTTGCCGCCCCACCAGGCGAAGGACGAGGCCATGTTCACGTTCGAGTCGCTTCCCCACCACCAGGTCGTGTTCGCCCCCGCCCGCGCAAGATATTCCCACTCCGCCTCGGAAGGCAGGCGGTAGCCGCTCTTGGAGGTGTCGGCAGCCCAGGCCACGCTGTCTGCGCTCAAGGTGTAGCAGGGCTGCAGACCTTCCTTCAGGCTGCGGGCATTGCAGTAGCGGACCGCCCGGTACCAGTCCAGGTCGGCCGGGGCCGAGGAATCGGGCGAGAAGGCATAGAGTCCCGTGAGCCCTCTGAACTCCTGGCCCGTGACCGTGGAGGTATCCACCCAGAGGGCCCGGACGGAACGGACCTGGAACGGCTGTGCATCGGTCGAGGTGCTGTCCCCCATCCGCACCGTCCCGGCGGGAACACGGCGCTGCGCCCCCGAGACGGGAAAGTCCTTCCAGGGACGCAGGCCGTCGGGCTCGGCCGTGCGGACGCAACGGAAGGAGTTGTAACCGCCGGCCTGAGCTACATCGTGCCCGCGATGCCCGCTGCGCAGGAAGGTCGCCGGCGAATACCAGGCCCCGCCGCGCAGGATGTGCTCGTAGACCGGAGGCCAGGTCTTGCTGGTCGAGACGGCCGCGCCAGGTTCGCCGTCCGCGCGGTAGGGGGCAAAGAGCCCGTCGACCCATTGATGGGCGTTGCCCGCCATGTCGTAGAGGCCGAAGGCGTTGGGCAGCTTGCGCCCCGTCGGCTGGAGGTCGCCCACCATGTTCCCGCTCCACCAGGCGCTGCGGGACATGATCACCACCCCGGAGTCGTTCCCCCACCACCAGCCCGTGGTGCTGCCGGCCCGGTTCAGGTATTCCCATTCCGCCTCGGAAGGCAGACGCCAGCCGTTGCGGGCCGGGTCGGCGGTCCAGAGCGAACTGTCTCCCGCCAGAGCATAGGCCGGTTGCAAGCCATCGCGCAGACTGCGGGCGTTGCAGTATTTCACGGCGGCGTACCAATCCACGTTGCAGGGCCGTGCGCTGTCAGATCCCGTCATACGACCTGCCGTGCGGAAGTATTCTCCCACCGTGACCATTGCGGTGTCGACCCAAAGACCAAGCACCGACCGCTCATGGACGGGCAGGGCGGAGTCCTGGAGCGGATCTCCCATGCGCACAGTGCCACCCGGAACGCAACGAGCTCCCCCTGTCGCCGGATAGGCGGACCAGGGCCGCGAGGCCGCGACCGGCTGGGCCGAACGCACGCAGCGCACTCCGATGTAAGCACCCCCTCCCGTCGTCAAGTGGTTGCGCGCTCCGCTGCGAAGACCGTCCACGTTCGAGAACCACGAACCGCCACGCCAGGTGCGCTGCACCCTCGATTGGGGATAGGCAGCGGAAGGATCCACCTGAGCCACGGGCTGGGTCTCGTCCGCGGCATAGGGGCCGTAGAAGTCCTCGGTCCACTCGCCGGCATTGCCTACGATGTCGTAAAGACCCAGCGGATTGGGCAGGAGCGTCCCCACCGCCACCTGGTCCCCACGGGTGCTCCGCGTGTACATGGCGTACTTGCCCACGGTCGCCACGGCAGTGTCGCTTCCCCAAAACCACGGCGAGGTGGAGCCGGCCCGGGCCGCATGTTCCCATTCGGCCTCGGTGGGAAGCCGGTATCCAGAAGCCTCCTCGTCGGCGTTCCAGTAGGCGCTGTCAGCGGTAAGACGATAGGCCGGGACCAATCCGTCCTTCAGGCTGCGGGCGTTGCAGTAGCGCACGGCCTGGTTCCAGTCCAGATCGGCCGGACGCGCATCCGAAACCGACTGGGACACGCCCAGCGCAGCAAGCTCGGCGCGGGTGGCAAGCAGGGTATCCATCCAGAATGCCTTTACCGTGCGACGGATCCGGGGCCGCGCCTCGGGCAAGGTAGTGTCGCCCATCAGGACCGTACCGCCCGGCACGAAGCGCATCCTTCCTTGGACCTGCGGCTGCAGGGAAAGGGCAGATTCCAAGGAGGCCACACCTTCCCCTGCCCCCGCAGGAAGCGCAAAGCGCAGCTCCGACATCCCGGCCATGGTGACCAGCAGGGTATCCGTCCCAGCGACCCGCGCCGCCGCACCGGAGACGGTCCTGTTCGACAGGATCGACGAACCGGCACCCGGCACGCCCAGCAGGCGCCACTGGCGGACCGTCCCGTCCTGACGCACGCGCAGGACCTGGACTCCCTCGGCCATCGGGCCGACCGGCACGCGCAAGGCGCTGCGCGATCCCGACAGGTTCCGGCGGAGCAGGAGGCATCCGTCGAGGCCGCGCAGTTCCAGCTCCACAGTCCCCTCAGACAGCCCTTGCAGCACGAGCGCCCCCGCTTCGCGCCACACCGAGACGGACTGCACACGGGATGCCCGGACTCCCACGTTCCGGTCGGTCAGCAGGAAGGCCCCCGCCGCGTCGGTAAGGCTCATTGCGATGCCCGGGCGCGTGGGCAGCGAGACGGTCGCCCCGACCAGGGGCAGCGTCGTGCCCTGCACCTGCAACTGTCCGGAAAGGGAGAAGGCTCCGGCCGATCCTGCAAGGGAAAGACCGGCCAGGAGGCAAGCGGCAACGTTCATGCGGGGCTCCATCGAAAGAGGAGGGAAACTTGATGACAGACGGACAAGATCAAGGAACCGATGGGGGCTGGCGGCGCAGGATCCTCCAACCCAGGAGTGAACCCAGCACGAAGACGATCAGCACCCAGTGGGAGGCAAGCCACAGCGCCAGGTCCATGGCGCCCTCCCAGCCGTCGGAGAAGGCGCGCCCGACCCGGCCCCAGAAGGGCTCGTGCCAGGTCTCGCCGAGAGGTCGGGGCAGGGTATCCAGCGTGGTGGCCGCGTGCTGCCAGAACGAAAGCTGCACGGTGCTGAGCTGGACCTCGGCCTGCAGGTCCTCGGCACGGGCCACGGCATCGGCAGCGCGGTCGTCGCGTGCCAAGGCCTGGTCGTCCACCTGGGCAAGGTCCTTGACCTTTCCTGCCTTGTCCTGCGCCATGGCCTGCAGGCGCTTTCCGGCGGCCTCCAGGCGACGGCTCTCGCGGGAGGCGCGGCGCAGCTCCTTGCCCACGTCCTCGGCCCGGATGGTGCGGTGCTCGAGGAAGGTCGCGTGCCTTGCGATGTGCGCAAGCAGGCTGTCGAGGCGGTCGTTGGGCACGCGCAGGGTCATGGTGTTCGAGACGTCCACCGAGGCGAACTCGACCACGGAATCCTTGCCGTACGGGCGCTCGCGGGTGTCACGGATCGTGCTCTTCATGTCGTTGAGCGCCACGAAGCCACCGGCCCGCGCCGTCAGTTCCTCGATCTCGCGGGTCGCCTGCACCACCGAGCGGGTGCGGAAGCGCAGATCCGCGCTGCGCACGAACTGCCGGTCCCGCGCCGCGGCCATGTCGGGGGCACTGCGCCCCTCCAGATTCGCGGCACGATCGGAGGCCCCGCCCATCGGTTCGCCGGGCATCGACTGGGCAGGAGCGGAAACGGCCACCGGTTCCGCTCGCCGATCCTCCATCCCTGCAGGCCTGGTTTCTTCGGCCTTGTTGCAACCGAACAGGAAAAGGCTCAGGATCGAGAACGCAAGGAGACGACGCATGGGAACTCCGGGGAAAGTCGTGACGTACCGGGAATGTAGTGATTCCCTCCATCCGTCCTTCCCTTCCATCGATCCGACGACGAAGGATCCGGACCTCCACGGCTTTCGCGATTATCTAGCATGGAGCTGCGGTCGCCTTGGCCGCCGGCGTTCCGAGCTCAGCCTCGTCCCCCAAATGCCGCTTCTCATCCCGTTCCCGACTGGAGTCTTCATGTCAGACATTCCCCCGCTCGTCACGATCCTCCTCTACCTGGCCGGCGCGGCCCTCCTGCTCTTCGCCCTCGTCAAGGGCTGCGGCCTGGTCGTCATCGGCGACAGCGAAGTCGGCGTGGTCACCAAGAAGTTCGGCTTCAAGAACCTCGAGACGGGACGCCTGGTCGCCCTGAACGGCGAGTCCGGCATCCAGGTGGACACGCTGCCTCCGGGCTGGCATTTCTTCCTGTGGCCTTGGCAGTACTCCGTCGAGACCGTGAAGATGGTGATCGTGCCCGAGTCCGAGATCGCCCTGGTGATCGCCAACGACGGCCGCTCCATCCCCGACGGCCGAAACCTGGGCGACAAGATCGACTGCGACAACTACCAGGACGGACGCACCTTCCTCTCCAAGGGCGGCTTCAAGGGACGCCAGGTGGGCAAGCTCACCACCGGCACCTACCGCATCAACACGCGCCTCTTCACCATCATCACCCGCAACCTAGCCGCCAACTACGGCCTTGAGGAGGAGAGCCTCGAGCTCGTTTCCATTCCGCCCAACAGCATCGGCGTGGTGACCATCCTGGACGGCAAGTCCCTGTCCGAAGGCGAGATCGCCGCCCCCGTCACTCCCGAACATTCCTCCTTCCAGGCCGAGCAGAAGTTCCTGGACAACGGAGGCTTCCGTGGCCTGCAGCAGGAGGTGATCCTGCCGGGCACCTGGTCCATCAACCCCTGGTTCGCCTCGGTCAAGATCGAGCCCATGACCCAGATCCCGGTGGCCCACGTGGGCGTGGTCATCAGCTTCGTCGGCCCTGCCGGCAAGGACGTCTCGGGCGAGGACTTCAAGTACGGCGACATCGTGGAGAACGGCTGCCGCGGCGTGTGGCAGAAGCCCATGAACCCCGGCGTCTACCCCATCAATCCCAAGACCACCAAGATCGAGATCGTCCCCACCTCGAACTTCGTGCTCAACTGGTCGGACCGCAGCGAGACCCACGGCCTGGACAAGGAACTGCAAGCCATCCGCGTGCAGTCCAAGGACGGCTTCGAGTTCCCCATGGCCGTCCAGCAGATCATCCACGTCCCCTACGACGTGGCGCCGCACCTGATCGCGCGCTTCGGCACCATGGAAAACCTGATCCGCAACGTGCTCGAGCCGCTGGTGGGCAACTACTTCCGCAATGCGGGACAGGCCCATCCCATCCTCGAGTTCATCCTCTCCCGCAAGGAACGCCAGGAGGTCGCCCGCAGCTACGTCTCCGACCAGCTGCGCACCTTCAACGTGGAAGGCGTGGACACCCTGATCGGCGACATCCAGCCGCCCGCCGAGCTGATGAAGACCCTCCAGGACCGCAAGCTTGCCGAGGAAGGCTCCGCCACCATCACCATGCAGATGGAGCTGGAGAAGAAACGCCAGGAGAAGGAGCGCCAGACGGCGCTGGCCGACTCGCAGCGCGAGCTGGTCCACTCCGAGCAGGCCGTGAAGATCTCGGCCCAGAACGCCGAGGCCGCCAAGGCCAAGGCCGCGGGCGAGGCCTCGGTCAAGATCACCCAGGCCAACGCCGACGCCGAGACCCGCAAGATCACGGCCGACGCCGAAGGCCAGGCCCTGAAGCTGCGCTCCACCAACGAGGCCGATTCGATCAAGCTCCTGGCCTCGGCGAACGCCGAGCAGATCAAGCTCACCGGCCAAGCCGAGGCCGAGGTGATCCAGCTCAAGACCGACGCCATCGGCAAGTCCAGCTACGCGGCCATCGAGGTGGCCAGGTGCCTGGCCAATTCCTCCATCAAGCTGGTGCCCGAGATCATGCTGGGCGGAGGCGGCAACGCCGGCCCGGCCGATGCGCTGCTGGGACTGCTTGCCGTCAACGCCGCCCGCGACGTGCAGAAGCAGGGCAAGGGCAAGGAGTGCGCCCCGGAGATCCTGCCGGAAGCCTGATCCGTCACCCTGTCCGCCGGAGCCACGGCTTCAGCGGACAGGAATTGTCAAATCCCCGTTCGAGAGGCCGGACCTCCCCTTCCCCGCTCTGCGGCCTGCCGCATCGCGGGGGGGAGCAGCCATCCCGGTCGGCCGAACTGCCCGCGGCGCGATCCCCACCGGCATATTCTCGCGGAACGCCTCGAGGGCCTTGGTCGGCTTGCCTGCGTCGTCGAAGGCGCCCTTCTGGTAGCCTTGGAAGCCCCAGTAGCAGGTCGGCTCCCAGTAGAACACGCCCAGGCCGCGACCATTCGGAAGCGCAGCCACATCGGCCTGAAGGACCTTGAGCATGGCGTAGCAGGAATCGGCTGCGGACCAGTCCATCCCCGTCTCGGCAATCACCACGTCCTTGCCGTAGCGCGAGACCATGTCCTGCATGTTCGCGTAGGCCTTCGCGGTCGTGGCGCGCCAGGTCGCGCGTTCCGGATAGTGGCTCATGCCGATCACGTCCCAGGCCACGCCGTTTGCCTTCAACCCGTCGAAGAGCCAACGAAACAACGCGTTGTCGTAGGCGTTGGAGAGATGCACCACCACCTTGACCTGAGGGAACACGGACTTGGCCGCCTTCGATCCCGCTTTCACCAGGGTCGAGAAGCCCGCCATGCTCACCGACGCGCGCCCTTCCTGCCACAGCATCCCGTCGTTGGTCTCGTTGCCGATCTGCACCCATTCCGGAGTCGCTCCCGCATCGCGCAAGGTCGTCAGCACATCCGTGGTGTGGGCCGCCACGTCGGTCGCCAACGCCGCCAGGCCATGGCCAGCCCAGGCAGCGGGCTTCCCTTGCACGCCGGGATCGGCCCAGGTGTCGCTGTAGTGAAAGTCGACCATGATGCGCAGGCCCTTGGACTTGGCGCGCCGCGCCTTGGCCAGCACATCCGCCTTGTTGCACCAGCCCGAATCGGGATTGACCCACACCCGCAGCCGCACGCTGTTGATCCCGTAGCTCTTGAGGATGTCCAACGGATCCCCGGCGCTCCCGGCGGCATCGCGGACCACCCGGCCGTTCGCCTCCATCTGGGTGATCCAGCTGACGTCCGCTCCGCGAGCGACCTCGGCACGGGAACCCAGGGCAAGGGTCAAGACAAGCGCAGCGCAGAGACGAGGCAAGGTCATCCTTCGAAGCTATGCCCCAAATCGCATCGCCGCCGCGCCTTTGTGAAGCGCGGCGTTGGCTCCCCTACTTCGTCACCCTGGTCCTGCCGAAGGTGCGGCGCGCCAGCAGGGTTCCGTCGTAGAGCACCTCCACCCACGCCTCGGGGCCTTGCCATGTACCCTGGGTCACCGCCCGCAGCGGGATCTCCAACACACGCGTCTCGCCGGCACGCAAGTCGAAGTGCTGCACCACCCGATCCTCCCGGATGTCCAGCGAGAGAAGCGCGCCCTTGCGGGCCAGCGACGAGTCGAGGCGGGCGTTGCGCGCCTCCCAGCCGCCCGGCAGCCACAGCGTGAAGGCCGTATTGGGAAGGAAATGCCCCGACAGGTTCCGGACCGTCACCCGGGCCGTCAGGTCGGTGCGCACCGCAAGCGAAGGGGCCGTGCTGTCGACCTTCCCGTCGTGGAGCCACTCGACCTTGAGCCCCAGGCCCGAGTCGCGCACGTCCTGCGCCTCGCGCAAGGTTCCCGAGCGCGACAGGAGCGCGTCCAGACGGCGCCCCAAGGCATTGGGAAAGCGCAGGCGGATCGAATCCAGCGGCCCCGGATCCATCACCAGGCGCCCCTCGACGAGGGACACCCTCTGCCATGCCCCCGCTCCCGAGCGCAACCAGACGCCCGTATCGGAGGCCGGGTCGCGGGACCGCGAAAGCTTGGCCAACGCCCGCAGCGACAGGGCGATCTCCTGGGTGGTGAGCCACCCGTTCCTTGCCAGGGACTCGCCCAGGATCGAGGCCAGCGAATCGCGTTCTCGGGTCCAGCCCACCTCGGCCATGGCCTCCAGCACCTTCGCCTGCTCGCCCGGCTCCGTGCGCAGGGTTCCGCCCAGCTCGCGTTCCTTGGGAAACCGCCACGGCCCGACGGAACGCGCCAGGCTCATGGCCATGGTGTCTCGCACCAGGGGATTCCGGGAAGCAAACAGCTTCCAGGCCTGCGCCAGTTGCCAACGCGCCACGGTTCCCTCGGCCTTGGCCGCACGGAGGGAATCCTCCCCAAGGCGCCCTTCCTTCGCCAGGAAGACCAGGCGCTGGCTGCGCTCGCCGGGGGCATGGAAGCCCGCACCCAGATCGATGGCCCTCACCAGCCGCCCCCAAAGGCTCGCCGGGATCTCATACCCGCGCGTGCGCGCTTCCTGCAGGAATCCTGCCGCCCACAGGGTCCCCCAAGGATAGGCCTCGCCGCCCGGCCAGAGCGACAGCATGCCGTCGTCCCGCTGGAAGGACTCGAGCCGACGGATGGCCGCCTGCACGTTGGCGTGCGCCGCCAGCGTGTCCTTGGCCGCCATGCCAGGGAAGAGCTCGGCCAGGAAGAGCTGCGGATAGGCCGCCGAGGTGGTCTGCTCCAGGCAGCCGTGAGGATAGCGCAGCAGCTCCTGCAGCCGCGCCATCGCCCCCACCGGGCCGCGGCTCGAAAGTTCCAACCGCGTCTCCAGGCCGCTGGCGAGGAAGCGTCGATCCAGGGCGAGGAAGGCCTCGCCGTCCTGAGTCACCAGACGCCTGCGATCGTAGCCCTGCCGCCGTTCCTCCGTGATTTTGACAAAAATCGGCAAATTCATGGAATCCGACCCGTCCCAGGCGCGCGTCTCGAACCAAGCTTCGCCCGGCTCGGCTCCGGCCACCACCGTCGCTTCGCACACGCCCCCGCCCTCGCGCAGCGAGAGCGCGCACTCCGGGCCACCCACGAGGCCCAAGCTCCCCGACGCCTCCAGCCGCAGGCGGGTCGAGGGCTTCGTACCCAGCACATGGACACCAACCCGGGCCGTATCGCCAGGCGCCATCTGCCGAGGCAGGGACGCGACGATCTCCAGGGGCGAGATCACGGTCGCCTCGCGCTCGGCCTGCCCGAGACGCCCTTCCGCGACCGCCACGGCCTCGAGCCGCACCGCACCCGTGTAGGCGGGCACCGGGACCTCGACCCACACGCCTTCGGGCGGGAAGGCCAGGACCGGAGAGACCCAGGCCATCGACTTTCCCTGCAGCCGCATGCGTTCGGCCTGCAGCCGTTCCCGGGTCGCGATGCTCTTTCCTGTGCCTCCGGCACCCAAGGCCATGCGACCATGCCGCTCATGCCCGATCCCGTATTCGCGGCAGACCAGATCGCTGCGGTTCAGCCACCATTCGCCGGCAAAGCGGCCCAACCCTTTCCACCACAAGCAGCGTGCCTCCTCCTCCTTGTCGAGGAAGGTCTCGATGTCCGGCATGCGGAACCCGTCCAGGTCGAGGATCCCCCGGTCGATCGCCGCCAGCACCACGCTCCCGGCCACGCCGGAGCGGTTCACCAGATGCACCCGGTTGGTCCTGAGCGGACGCAGCGAGTCCGCAAGTTCGATCCCCACCTCCAGCATCCGGTCCAGGCAACGCACCAGGAAGTGACGCGAGGCCTGCAGGACCCGAGCGCTGTCCCGGCCCGGCGTACGTACGAGCACCTCGCTCACGAACACATCCACGCCGGGATCCCAGGACGGCTCGACCTTGCGGCTCCAGCGCATCACACCCCGGCGGCACGGCACGGTCTCTCGCCACAGTTCCTGGCTGCCCTGCACCACCTGCACCAACGCCAAACCCTCCTTCGAGGATTCCCAATCCACCTGGAGCATCTCCCCCGGATGCAGCGTCGTGTCCTGCCTTGCAACGGACTTCGGGTGCCGCAGATCCGAGGCGCGTCCCTTCCTGAAATACGGAACCTGATTCCCCTCGATCTTCACCCATTCCAAGCTCAGATGCTCCTCGCGGCAAAGCGACGTATCGGCACGGCACACCCGCACGCGGATGTCTGCCTCTTCCCAGGAAGTGCGCAACTGGGAACGGAAACGCTCAGGGTTCCAGGCCAACGTATCTCCGGCGCGCACCAGCGTATCCATGAGTCTCTCGCTCCCGCGCCAGGCCAAAAGCCGCATCGGGACATGCTTCACGGGCTGGCATCGGGGATCGCGCAGCCATGGCGCAAGGTAGGCCTTTCCGGCCTTGGTCTCCAGATCGACCCCGGGCTGCGATCCCCAGCGCAGCGTCTTGGAAGCGTACAACGGGACCGCAGCGCCCTCCGACTCGAAGACAGAACCGGAAAGCTCGAGTTGCGCTCGCTGGATGGCCTGAAGACTCCAGGGAATCTCGGGGCTCCACGTCAGCTCTCCCTTCGCGTCCAGCACCGTGTCCAATTCCTGGGTCCTGGGCATGTCGAGCTGCACCGTCGGTCTCGCCGTCGGAAGACCGCATTCTTCCTGCTCGGCGTCGCGCCACGTCGCCTTCAAATGCACAAGCAATCCTGCCGCGGCACGCCCCGAGAGCCAGGACACCTTCAAGACCGCCACGGCCTTCGGTCGGCTTCCACTCGTGTCCAAACGAACGAGCAGTTCGCTCTGCACCCGCCTCGACCGCTGCGCCTCCACGGAAAACGGGAGCGTCTCGCGGCTGCCACCGCACACGATCTCCACGCGGACACGCCCTGTTCGCATATCCATCGGCAAGACCAGCCGCGCCTGCCCATGTCCATCCGCAGACAAGGCCACACGTACCGAATCCAGCACGTTCCCTTCGACACCACACAAGCGAACCCAGGCGCTTCTCTTCAAGGCCCCTTGCTTGGCAAGGACCGCCATCCCCACAACCAGCGTATCGCCGGGCCGATGCACTCCGCGCATCAGATACCCGAAGATCCGAGGAGACGCGGGGCTCTCCCGATCCGCCGCGCCGACCTCCTCCTCGCCGTTCCCCCAACGCCCTTCCTGTTCGGCCAGCCCATCCTCCCCCTCTGGATTCAGGGGCATCCGCGCCTGCATCCCCTCCGCCTGCGCCACCACGATCTCGCCATCGAGCAGGGAAAGCTCCACCTGGCCCTGGGTATCCGCGACATCCTGCCGCAGGAGCTTGCCTTCGCGATCGTGCACGCTCACCCGCGCCTTGGGCACAGGCGCTCCGGTGCGGAGATCCAGCACGAGGAGACGCGGACGGTCGAGGCCCACGCGGCTTGCGAGCAGGCCCAGGCGACTGACCAGGAACCCTCGGTTCGTGCGCAGCGTGTCGCAGTCGCGCGTCCCTTCTGGAAGATGAAGACCTGCGGGCGGCGCAAGCACCTCCACGTCCAGGAACTCTCCCTGCGCTTGGCGGGAAAGGCTCGCCAGATCAAGGGAGAGGCTCCAGGTGCTCAAGGAGTCCCGGGACCGGACGAAGCGACGGGTCCAGATTGGCCGGGATGTGGCTCGCTCCTCGCGGACCGACTCGTCCCAGTCTCCCGCAGGCAGCGGCAAGGCAACCACGCGCCTGCGGACCCTCACCTCCACCGTGTCGGCAGAGGCCACGCGAACCCGGACGGCACCGGCCTCCTCGGGAAAAAGTTGCCCGCCCGGCGCCTCGAACTCGAGAGACGGCTCGGGCTGAAAGAGCGGGACGGCAGATCCTGAAACAAAGGCTTGGAACGCGGCGACAAGCAGGGGAAAGAATGTCATGTTTCGAATGTAAGACCCGATTCGGGACAATCGATTGGATGTCTGTCGCAATCCGCCCCAAATATTCAGCGCTATCGATTCCATCGGCAGAAAGACCCTGAAACAATCACAAAAACCCGCTGAATTCATGGTGTATTTCGCTCGCCTCCCCCTTACTTTTCTCCTTGCCAGATGCGATTGACTGGCCCTGTTTGATCCACAGGCAAACCTGCTTCGCTTTCGAGTCGCGACGAGTGACAACCTATCCTCCGGGCCTCCGCTCCGGAAGGGGAGGTGTTCTTTGCTGTGCGCCTCGGACTCCATCCACAGTCCAAGCGAATGGAAATCCCATGAAACCGACACGCACATATCTCTCGCTCCTGGCCCTGGCCGCCCCGCTCTTCGCGGGCATCCAGCCCGGCATCACCCTGCTGCCCAAGACCGGCGGCTCGCCCCTGGTCGACGAGACCGGCACCACTCTCAAGACCTTGGGCTACGGCAGCTACAGCGGCTACCTCACCGACAGCGCCACCATCATCCACACAGCCTCGGCCTCCGGGCTCAACTGCGGCGCCGCGACCTCCGGCAAGATCCAGGAGCACGACTGGAACGGCGTCCTCAAGTGGGAATACACCTGGGCCACCAGCACCACCATCCTGCACCATTCGATCAACCTCATGCCCACCGGCAGCGTGCTGGCCGTGGGCTACGAACAGATCAGCGGCGTGTGCCAGGAGGTCATCTTCGAGTACAGCCCAGCCCGGAAGGCCATCGTGTGGGAGTGGCACTCCAAGGACCACATCAGCACCGACACCTACAATCCCCGCAAGTTCAAGAGCTCGCTGGTCAGCGGCAACGATCCGTACCACGTCAACTCGGTGGCCTACGATGCGCAGAAGGACATGATCGTGTTCAGCTCGCACTACCTCAACGAGATCTTCGTGATCGACCATTCCACCACCACCTCGCAGGCGGCCTCCTCCACCGGCGGCAAGTACAACAAGGGCGGCGACATCCTCTGGCGCTGGGGCAAGGCCAGCAACTACGGCGTGACCGCCACCGACACCACCTGGTTCAACGTGGTACACGGCGCCAACGTCATCCCCGCCGGATACCCGGGCTCGGGCAACTTCCTGGCCTACGCCAACAAGAATCCCGCCACCAGCGTGGCGGCCGCCTACGAGATCCAGCCGGTCCTGGACGACACCGGATTCCGGATCGACCCGACCAGCAAGAAGTTCCTGGCCACCTTGGTGACCAACATCAAGCTGCCTACCGGCACCACCAACTGGGGTCTGGTCCAGCGCCTGCTCAACGGCGACTACCTGATCACCCACGGCAACAGCGGCAAGATCCTCGAGGCCACCTCGGCGGGCGCCTTCGTGGACACCATCAGCGGATCGAGCGTGGCACGCGCCATCCGCTACAACTGGGACTTCAAGGGGCTTTCCAAGCTCAATGATTCCCGCTACACCGGCGGAGCCGTCGCCATCGCCGCCAAGCCCCGCTCCGACAACGGCGTGATCGCCTCGAACGGCAAGATCGCGATCCACGGCCTGGCCGACAACGCCGTGACCATGGTGGTGGACATGCAGGGCCGCGTCATGGCACGCCCCGCTGCGGTCCAGGGCATCGCCACCGTCTCGACCCTGGGCTGGCCCCGCGGCGTCTACCGCGTGGTGATGAACAACGCCGGCAAGCTCGAGTCGCACCAGGTGACCGTCCTGCCCTGAACCCTACCGGAGAGATCAGAAGGCCTCTCCGGGTCAGGCCCCTCTTCCCGCCCTGTTCGCCCATGCCGCCAATTTGACAATTCCTGTCATGGGCTCGCCAAGCCTCCTCGGACCGCCCCCACGGTGGCGGCCATGCCGCCGCATCGAAGGACGGCCCTGCGGGGTCTTGTCCCCCGGAAACCGCTCCGGCGCACGGCGCCTGCGCGGCGGGGGCGACGGTCGGGGGGAGAACGCGTCAATCCGTCCCGCGCAGCTCCGGCGGCGGCACGAACCCGATGGACCATCCCCAGGGCTTGGCCAGCTTCTCGAGCGTCTCGAGGGTCGGATTCGCGGCGCCCCGCTCGATGTCCATGAGCACGCGCGGGAAGATCCCCACCACCTTCTCGGCGTAGTCCTTCTGCGTCAGTCCGGTGAGCTTGCGCATCTCGCGCACCGTCTCCCCGATGGTCAGCCGCCCTTCGCGCACCTGCTGCCGCAGCGCATTGCGGCGCGCCTCCAGGACCTCGGGGGCCAGGCGGCGGCGTTTCATCGCACCGCCTCCAATGCCAGTGCCATCGGCTCCCACCGGTCGCGGCAGCGCGCGACGACCTCCGCCGGAAGCCTCCAGTCCCGCTCGCCCAAGGAGCGGACCAAAGGCCCGAGCTCCTGCAGGCGACGCACCAGGCGCTCACGCCCGACCCACGGCGCCAGGAAGGCGACCACGCGTTCCCAGTCCGGCGCCAGGTGCCGTTCCCCGTCCCAGCGCACGCAGCGCAGGATCCCTTCCGGATCGAGCTCCATCGGAGCCAGGTCGTAGAGAGGCGAAAGGCGGATCTCCTCGCCTTCCTTGAGGATGGCCGTGTTGCGCGCGTGGTTGTCGGTGTTCCCAAGTACGAGGTTCACGACGTCGCGACCGAGGTACTCCAGGAGATCCTCCTGCGGCTGCGACGAGAAGTTTGCGATCGCCCCGCACAATTCCTCGTGCCGGAAGGTGTGCCCGAACTTCGCCACCCCAAGGGCCGAGCACAGCGACTCCAGGCCCAGGCGCCGCACCGCATCCCCCTCGACACGGCGATCGAAGCGCGGCACCCAGAGGCAGTCGCACTCCCATTCCAACGGCGCCCCGCAGCGAAGCCCGAAGGCCCGCGCCACCTCGAGGCAGGCGACCTCGGCCTGCAGCACGACCTTGTCCAGCCGCGACTCGCCGCGGGGGTACTTCACCAGGAAGAAGGCATGACAGAATCTGTCAGGAAGCGTCCCCTCGGCCCACCAGAGCCCCTCGCGATCCTGCGTGAGCAGGTATTTGGGCGCTGCCCCCTGGGTATCGGCGGCCGAGTAGGGCGAATCGTTGCGCGCCCCGAACTGCACCTCCTGCGCTTGGCGCATGAAGTCCAGGAACCGCCCGCCGTGCTCCAGCACCTCCTCGCGCGCAAAGCCCCGGACCAGCTCGGGCTTCCAGTCGCGGGCATGGGCCAGCCGCAGGTTCCCCGCCGGCAGCAGGTCCAGCAGGAAGGCCGGCCAGTGCGGCAGCGAAATCGAATCCAGCGTCACCGGCAAGGCAAGCGACACGCGCCCGCCTAAGCCCTGCAGGTGCTCCAAGGCCCAATCGAAGTCGTAGGTCCAGCGCCCAGCCCCGGCAATGCCCTGCCCCATCGCCCCGGGCGCCACGCTCCAGGTCCCGATCGGCCTCCACCCCTGATCCAGGGTATCGATCTCGATGAGGTGATCCATGCTATCAAGATAGCCTTATATTGATCATAATGGCAATATTTAGGTCATCTAAACAGCCTATCAATACATGTCAAGCATACCTGAGATCGTGCGCGGCCCCCCATCCCTCCCCTCCGGAAGGGGAACCGTCACAGCAGCTCGACGCGCCAGGGATGCCGCCCGGAGGGCCGGGACCCCGCAGCCGATCCATACAGGCGCTCCGGCAGAGCGTATCCGGTGTGGAGGCGAGGAGGCCCGGCAGGCAGCCCGACCCTCCGGCTTGGCCGGAGGGAGGCGCCCCTTCCCGCTTGTTTCATGGCTTTGCGACCTTGTTGCAGGTCAGGCGGCAGCAGGACGACTATTTTTCCCTCTTTGCAGAATCCACCATCCAAAGGACGGCAGTGAGCGACACCTACATCCAGAAGCTGTTTGCCGAACGCATCGGCGGCGAGAACTACGGCAAGTCCACGGCGATCTACAAGTTCGAGAAGATCAAGCGCGCCAAGCGCGCCGCCCTGGCCGACTTCCCCGACCGTTCCCTGATCGACTTCGGCATCGGCGAGAACGACGAGATGGCCCCCGCCCCCGTGCGCGAGCGCATGGTCGCCGAGGTCAACAAGCTCGAGAACCGCGGCTACGCCGACAACGGCATCGCGGAGTACCAGGAAGCCGCCGCCCGCTACCTCAAGCGCAACTTCGGCGTCGAGCTCGACCCTGCGACCCAGATCTGCCACTCGATCGGCTCCAAGCCAGCCTACGCGCTCCTGCCGACCGCCTTCATCAACCCGGGCGACGTGACCTTGTTCACCGTGCCGGGCTATCCGGTCGCCAGCACCTGGACCAAGTACCTGGGCGGCACCGTGCACAACTTGCCGCTCCTGCCGGAGAACGACTTCTTCCCCGACCTCGACGGCATCCCGGCCGACGTGCTCGCGAAGGCCAAGATCCTGGTCATCAACTACCCCAACAGCCCCAGCGGCAAGGTCGCCACCCGCGCCTTCTACGAGAAGGTCGTGGCGTTTGCAAAGTCGAACAACATCATCGTGGTCCAGGACGCGGCGCATCTGCCGTTCACCCACGGCCAGAAGCCCCTCTCCTTTCTGGAGACTCCGGGTGCCCTGGACGTGGGCGTCGAGGTCCACTCCATGAGCAAGGGCTGGCACATGATCGGCTGGCGCCTGGGCTTCGTGGCCGGCAATGCCCTGATCGTGAAGGCTTACGGCGACGTCAAGGACAACACCGACTCGGGCCAGTTCAAGGCCACCCAGAAGGCCGCCGCGGCCGCCCTGGACGACGATTCCCTGTGGCAGGCCGCCCAGAAGAAGTACCAGCGCCGCATGGAGCTCTTGGTCGCGGAGCTCCGTAAGCTCGGCTTCACGCTGAACGTCCCGGAAGGCACCTACTTCCTCTACGCCAAGGCCCCCAAGGGTCTGGTCGGTGGAGCGGACTTCGCCAATGCCGAGGAAGCCAGCCAGTGGTTCATCCGGGAGAAGAGCGTCGTGACGGTGCCGTTCGACGACGTGGGCCCGCACCTGCGCTTCTCGGTGACCTACGAGGCGCCCACCGAAGCTGACGAAAAGGCCTACATGGCCAACTTCGCCAGCCGCATGGCCGGAAGCACCTTCCGCTTCTGATCCTGTGATTTGACAGAATCTGTCTTCAGGCAGATTCCGGGGAGCCTTCGCACGGGGGCTCCCTTTTTTTTGTCTGAAGATCATGCGTTGTGATGCCCGTCACACATCCGAGGCAAGCGCGAAGCTATCCTAACGAAGGACTTCCTGCCATTCCCCCCATCCGAAAGACACCTCGATGCGCAAGATCCTGCTTGCCACCTCCCTGGCGTGCTGCACCCTCTTCTCCGGCTGCGACGAGGGCACAACCGCCGCCAACGCTCCCGGCGACTCCACCGGGACCTCGAGCCAGCCCGCCACCTCCGGAACCACCGGCAAGTCGAAGCAGGTCGACAGCTCCACCTTCGTGTACATGGGCATCGTCCTGGATCCGTTCCGCGACGCCGGAAGCGTGATCTACAGCCCCTATGGGGACAGCTTGGAACCGATCTTTCGGGTCAAAGGGGACTCCGTCACGGTCAGTCTTGTCGCGAGATCCGCCGGAAGCTACCGGATCGGGTTCGAGGACTCCAACGGGGACACCGCAGGGCTGGGAAGCGTCCTCGCGACCGCAGCGACCCCGACCAAGCCGGACTCCTTGACTTTCCGTGGATGCTCGCCTGGGATCGCAAGCCAGAAGAGATTGACCTTCTGGATCAGGACGCCAAGCCGACGGACCACATCGCACAGCTTCTCCCGGTTGGATTCCGCCTTCCTCCCGAAACTGTCCGCGAACTCTGGGCATGCCGCCTCCCTCACGGGGATCCCGGCCCTCGGGAGATACGAGACCAGCATCCTGCTGCACTCCCGCGACAGCGCACACTGGAGAAAGTGCCGGGATGAGCAGTTCACGGTCTTTGCCAGCAGCGGCGTGAATCATCTCCTGGCGATTCTCGACCTGCGCAACATGTCCGGCTATTCCTCCTCGGACTACATGTCGATCTCCTCGAATCTCGGGAGGATCCTGCACGTCAGCCCCATGCTCGTGAAGGACACCCGCGAGATCCCGACCGATCTTCGGCTTTTCCAAAGCGACACCTCGAATCCGACGCTCCATTCCTTCGCGGGCATGATGCGATCGGGCGACGGGATACCGATGCGCCTCGAATATTCGGAGGACAGCATTGCTTGGCATCCCTATGGGCACGAGAACTACCCCAGGGCGGATGTGCATCTGGTGGCCCCTGGATCCGTACCGGCATGGTTCCGCGGCGAGGTCGAGGCGCAAGGGAAGAAGCTCCGCACCAACGTGGTTCACGTCATGCATACCAGGCGGGACGCCCTGAGGATCCGCCTGGAGGACAGACGCTTCTTCTACACAGATCCCGTGACGTTGAGCTGGGGAACCCCGGTACCCGACTCGGTCGCGATCTATCGGGGCAGCGACTGCGAATCCCTGTCCTTGCTCAAGACGTTGACCCGTACCACTTCCGCCAAGATCGAGCAGAGCACGGACTGCTACCAGGTCCAGGCCACCCTGTCTTGGTCCTGGCTGATCGGTTTCGACTCGGATCTCCCGGACAGCAACGTCACGATCACCTCGAACAAACTGATCGCAACCCTGCCCAAATGATCCGCACTTGCCCGGCAGCCCCGCGATCCGACCAACTCGTTTAGCGTGATCGCATCGCGCCCCGTTCCATTCGGCCTGCTCCCCTTCTTTTGGGCGCCTGCCGCTACGCGGCACCGGGCTGCCTGCCAAGCCTCCTCGGCGTGCAGGATTACGGGCGAACCTCAGGTTCGCCCGTACAACAGCGTGCACACCGCGGGGTCTTGGGCCAATTGCCGACATCCCTGGCGCGCGTCAGCGCGTCGCTTGCCTTGTTCCCCTCCCGTCTCTACGCCCCGCTCGGCACCGCCTCACTTCCTGCAAGGACCATTCCAAACAGGAATAAAGGCGGCGTCCCTTTTTTTCAGTTTTGCTTGCGAGGGCTCAAGATCGGCCCTAGATTTTCCGATGAGATCACTATGAGACACTGGAAAATCACATTGATGCGCGACGGTCGCTCCCAGAGGCAATGGCATCTGCGGGGCGAGAGCGTCACGGTGGGAGCCCTCCCCACTTGCCAGGTGCGCCTGCCGCGCCCGGCCCCCGATGTGCTGGCCGAGGTGAAGGGCGCCCAGAGCGCCCCCCAGGAATTCCAGTGGGACGATGCCGTGATCCTCATCGAGGACGTGACCTGCACGGCGGATTCGCTCCTGCGCCAGGCCAAGGTCCGCATAGCCGCCGAGCCCGAGCGGGAAGCCTGGTCCAGCCAGAACACTCCTGCCACGCTCATGGCCATGGCCCTCCTGATCGCCGCCGTGGTCTTCTCGGCCCTGTTCGCCGACTTCCGCCCCCAGGCCCTCAAGAACTGGCAGGCCGCCCAATCGCAGATGGAAAACGAGAAGACCGCGATCCAGGCTCCCGTCCAGGCGGCCTTCGAGGCTCCGCGCCCCCACGCGACCCTGCCTGGCGCCGCCAAGGGCCACATGCCGCTTGCCCTCACCATCACGCTGGGCAGCGACCTCACCAAGCTTCTTCGCGGCGAGGGCACTCCTGCCCACCCCGGCAACACCGGCAAGTCGGCCCCTGAGCACGCCTTGCCCAGCATCGGCATCGGCCTGGAGTTCGTCTCCTCGGCCGCCCCCTACACCAGCCCAGACGCCAGCCTGTACCGGTCTCCCGACCTCGCAGGCCTTTTCCAGCCTGGCTGATCTCCGACACGCGAGCCTGACGCGCCTCGTGCCCTCTCAAGGAGCCTGAGGCGCCAAGGACGCTGCGACCTTTCCAAGCCTGATCCGAGGATCCCTCCCGCGCCCGCAACGGCGCCGGGAGAGGACTGGAGACCTGGCAAGGATCGGCGAAACGTCCCTGAGGTGACGATCTCGAGCTGCCGCCTCCGGTGAGCCTCCTTCCGTGCCTGCACGGGCAAAGGAGGACCACCGATCGCCTGGGCAACACGAACGTCCCTTGAGGCTTGCCACAGACCCTGTACTGGAACCTGTCCGATCACGGATCCGGCCCTGACGCGTGCGTCACCCATGGATCCCTGAAGGACTTGCTTGCCGGACCGGCGCTTCCTCCGAAACGGGGATCGAAGCCCGATCGCTCGTGGACGGAACTCTCCGGACCACGAAGGGCGTGCGAGCGGGAGTGCCCCGCGACGCGACCGCCCCGGCATGCCTGCAGGAACTGTCCGCGCCAGGAACTCGCCTCGCGAGCCTGCCGCAAGGAGATCGCCATGAAGCACTTCCACATCGAACTCGAAAGAAACGGCCAGCTCACCCGCAGCTGGGAACTCTGGAGCGAACACCTCAAGGTCGGCTCCGCGCTGGAGAACGACATCGTGCTGCCGCCGCCCTACGCCGCCCTGGTGGCCGAATGCGAGACGGCCCCCTACGGCCTGGAGATCCCGCTGGGCACCGAGAAGCTGCGCATCATCGAGGACACCGACCTCCACCGCGTCCGCTGGGCCAGCGCCCGCGAGCGGATGGAACTCTCCCGCAAGATGGGCTGGCGCGAGCCGGGCCAGGGCCAAAGCCGCGCCCGCACCCTGGGCATGGGCATCATGGGCATCCTGAGCCTGGCCGCCATGGTGGGCCTGGTGATGGTCGGCAAGACCCCTCGGGAAACCAACAGCAACGACATCAAGACGGTCATCGAGCTGGTCGCCCAGCCCGAGGAGAAGAAGGAGGAGACACCCAAGCCGAAGGAGGAGGTCCCGCAGGAGCAGGCGGCCGTCTCGAAGGAGAAGCCCACTCCCGAGCCCATCGGAGGAGCCACGGAGAACCAGACGGTCTTCAAGGAGCGCGTGGTCGCGGCCCGCAGCGTCATGGAGAACTCGATCCTGGACCGCATCGACACCAAGTCCGACGGCGCCTTCGGAGAACTGGTCGACGCCTCGGCCGAGAACGTGGTGGACGCCATCATCGCCGGCGGAGCCGGACACCTCCAGAAGGGCGTGGGCGGCCATGGCGTCAGCGGCAACGGCGACCGCATGGGCGAGCAGAGCGGCATGGGATTCGGCTACGGCGGTCCTGCCGGTGTGGGAGCCGGCGTGGCCTCCAGCCGCCAGGGCAACAAGCCCACGATGGGAAGCGGACGCGGCAAGGTCGCCACCCGCGCCATCATCTCCACCCCCAAGCCTGCTGACGTGGAACTGGGCGGCGAGGCCGGCAGCCGCTCGCCCGAGTCCATCCTGCGCGTGATCCGCGAGCACGTGGGCGGCTTCCGCTACACCTACGAGAAGTTCCTGAAGCAGAACCCCGGCATCGGCGGCAAGATCTCGCTCAAGTTCACCATCGGACCCAGCGGCGACATCGTGGCCATCGAGATCGCGGGCTCCAACACCGGCAACGGCACCCTGGACCAGGAGATCAAGGACAAGGCACGGCGCATGAAGTTCGAGTCGATCGAGAAGGGCAACGTCACCGTGACCTACGCCTTCGTGCTGGACAAGCAGTAAGGACCCCCTCCGCTAGGCTTGACAGGATCTGTCATACCTGGCGGCCCTGCCTGCTTCGGGAAGGGGGCCCGGTCCCCCTTCCCCTTCCACCAACGCCCAGCCACGGAGCCCGCCATGCACACGTCACGCCCGACCTGGAGGAGAACCCTCCCCGTCCTCTGTCTCCTGCTCGCCACCGCCTGCCGGAAGACGCCCGCCGTCGAGAACGCGTCCCTCGGGACCGACGGCACCGACACTGTCGTCGTCAGCCTCCCCGGAGACCTCCCCGCACCGACCGACCGCGAGACGGCCGGGCAGGAGGACCTCTTCCCCCTGCGTTCCCTCGACGTGAAGGCCCAGGTGAGCGGCCCGGTCGCCCACGTGGTCCTCCACCAGGTCTTCGGCAACCTCAACAAGGTCCCCGTCGAGGCCGTCTACCTCTTCCCCCTCCCCCACCAGGCCGCGGTCCACGGCATGACCATCCACACGAAGGGGCGCACGGTGCGCGCCGTCATCAAGCGCCGCCAGGAAGCCCGCGCCACCTACGAGGAGGCCTCGCGCCAAGGCAAGACCGCCTCGCTCCTGGAGCAGCAGCGCCCCGACGTCTTCACCCAGTCGGTGGCCAACCTCATGCCCGGCGACACCATCGGCGTGGACATCGAGCTGGACATGCCGCTTGCCCACCTGGACGGAAGGACGGAATTTGTCTTTCCCACCGTCGTGGGCCCGCGCTTCTGCCCGCCGGGGAAGGTGCCCGACATGGGCAAGATCGGCGCCCCGCGCCTGCCACCCGGCATGGCGGCCCCGCAGACCCTCGACCTCTCGGTGAGCCTGGACGCGGGCTTCCCCGTGCAGGACCTGGAGAGCCCCACCCATGCGATCCGCAGCCGCGGCAAGCTCGCGGGATCGGCCTGGCAGGGTGCCGTCGAGGTGAGCTTGGCCAAGGGGAAGGCCGTTCCCGACCGCGACTTCGTGCTGCGCTGGAAGACCCGCAAGGAAGGCACCACCGCCACCCTGCTGACCGACGGCAAGGGCAAGGAGGGCCACTTCCTGCTGGAGATCCAGCCACCCGCCCGCCCCGATGCCGACAACACCACCGCCAAGGAGCTGGTGTTCCTGGTGGACCAGTCGGGATCGATGAACGGCGAGCCCATCGCCCTGGTCAAGCGCGCCATGCGCCGCTGCCTCGAGACGATGGAGCCGCGCGACCGCTTCCAGATCGTGGGCTTCTCGAACAGCACCGTGCTGTTCGCCCCCAGCGCCGTGCCCGCCACCCGGGACAACGTCGCCCGCGGCCTCTCCTGGATCGACGGGCTGCAGGCCAACGGCGGCACCTACATGCTCGAAGGCCTGAAGGAGGCCATGAAGACCCCGCACGAGGCCGGCACATTGAGGATCCTGGCCATGATGACCGACGGCTACATCGGGAACGAAGACGAGATCCTGGGCTACGTCGCCCGGAACCTGGGCGAGGGGAACCGCGCCTTCGCCTTCGGGACCGGCGGCTCCGTGAACCGCAGCTTCCTCTACGAGTTCGGCCAGGCCGGCCGGGGAAAGACGGAATTCGTCACCCTCGACGAGGACCCGGCCGCCGCGGTGGACCGCTTCCGCAAGGGCGTCGATCGCCCCGTCCTCACCGACATCCGCCTGGACTGGCACGGCCTCCCGGTGAGCTCCCTGGAGCCCGAGCGCCTGCCCGACCTCTTCGAAGGGGAGCCTCTGCTGATCGCCGGAAAGTTTGAAACCGCCGCCAAGGGAAGCGTCACCGTCCACGGCACGATCGCCGGCAAGCCCATCGCCCTCGAGGTCCCGGTGGACTTCGGGACCGCCCAGGAGCGCCCCGCCATCAGCTCGCTCTGGGCCCGCGCCCGGATCGCCTCCTGGAGCCGGGGCGGCGACTACCGGCCGTCCAAGGACACCGTCGAACAGCTCACGAAGCTTGCGCTGGACTACCGCCTGATGTCCCCATGGACCTCGTTTGTGGCCGTGTCCGACACCGTGGTGAACCAGGGAGGCAAGCAGAAGACCGTGGACGTCCCGCTCCCACTGCCGCGCGGCGTCTCGGAAAGCGCCCTGGGCGGAGGAGCCGACCGGATGATGGCAAGCCGCACCGTGGCATGGCCCGCCAGCTCGCCTGCCATGACGATGAACAGCAGCGTCCTCGCCGGGGGCAGCAGCCAGATGGGCGCCATCGGAGGAATCGGCTTGGGCGGCGCAGGCGGCTCGATGCGCATGGCGAAGATGGGAGTGCCACTGGGCGGCACGGGCACCAGGACCCGTGGCACCATCACCCCTCCCAAACCCGTCGACGTCGAACTGGGCGGCGAGGCAGGGACCCGCTCTGCCGAATCGATCCTGCGGGTGATCCGCGCCCACATCGGAGGCTTCCGCTATACCTACGAGAAGTTCCTGCGGACCGACTCCACCCTCAAGGGAAAGATCACCTTCAAGTTCACCATCGCCGCGTCCGGCGACATCGTCGCCATCGGCCTGGAAAGCTCCAGCACCGGTTCGAAGGCCCTGGATGCGGAGCTGATGAACAAGGCCCGCCGCATGAGGTTCGACGAGGTCGAGCACGGCAACGTGACCGTGACCTACACCTTCGACCTGAAGCCCGAGACGAAAGGCAAGCCATGAAGCGCCCCGCCCTCAAGCTCCTCCTCCCGGCCCTGGGCGTCGCCACCCTGGCCGCGGTCGGAGCCCGCACCATCCTTCAGGTCGAGGTCCACGAATGGGGAATCCTGGTCGACCAGGACTCCGCCTCGTCCACCTTCCAGCAAGGCTACACCGCCGCCTCAAGCCGCTTGAACCGTCCTTCGGCGCGTTGTGACTCGATGCAGCAGGCACGGAACCCGATGCTCGCCTGGCCCGATGCGATGGAGGCGAACATCCCCGTATTGACCTTCCGCAGCCGCCTCCCGATCCCGATGACCGTGGACGTGCGCTTCCCGGCGGGCACTCCGACCGTCAGCTACCCGCTGGCCGAGCGGAACGGGCAGGAGCTGAGCTGGAAGATCCGGCTCGGCTCCCCGGCCGGGGCCCGCGACCTGCGCGTCCCCGACAGCCTGGCCTTCCTGCTGGACAGCGAGGTCTCAACGGTCAGCACGGACACCGGAGCTCCCTCCACCTTCCTCTTCTACGAAGGGACCCTGCCCGCCGCCGGCAAGCTCCAGGTCCGGTTCAAGGGGAAGGACTCGCTGGTCGTGACCAACCGCACCGGGAACCGGATCCATGACATTCACGTGAGCCGAAGCGTCCGCGACAGTGCCGTGGCCGGCGGCATCTCGCGCCTGGAAGCCGGTGAGAGCGTGACCCTGAGCAGGAGCGATTCCCTCGACCCTCGGCTGATGGGCCTGCGGGGCGGGCTCTCCGAAAGCGAGGCACGCGCCTTTTCCAAGGCATGGTTCCAGCCGACCTGGTCCTCGAGCTACGCGCAGGTGTCCTGGAGCTACCGCCTCGACCAGGAAACGGCCGACCGGCTCCTCCCCCTGAAGTTCTCCTGGCCCTTCGTGAAGGTGCGGCGCGTGCTGGTGGTCACTCACCAGGAGGCCGTCCTCGATGCCCAGGGCTGCCCCGAGGGGATGCTGACGGGGCCGTCCAACGAGTCGATCATCGACGCCATCCTGGCCGGCGGCGGGACTCCGGCCAAGTCCGGGAGGTTGCGCCGTCCGGTCCCTCCGTCCATGAGGGGCGAGCTTCCCTGACCTTTCCCTCCGATGACAATTCCTGTCATGTGACAGATTCCGTTAAACTCGCGATCAATGAAACCCGGGGCGCCGCGGCGCCCGCAACAAGGAGACAAGCCATGATCCGTCGCACCAAGGTCGACACCGAGACCAACGAGGGCGCAGACCTCAACCTCACCCCGTTCCTGGACCTGATGATGGTCCTCATCCCCTTCCTCATGCTCACCGCCAGCTTCTTCACGGTGGTCGTCACCACCGCCAAGCTCCCCACCCCGGTCGCCTCCCCCAAGCAGGTCTCCACCAAGCCGCCCTTCGACCTGGTGGTCCAGATGCCCAAGGACTCGATCAAGGTGTTCCTCAATCCCGACGGCTCGGCCGAGAAGCCGCAGCTGGCCCTGCAGATCCCCGGCGGCGAGGGGATCGACGCAGCCACCCTGTCGCGCTTCCACAAGTACCTCGTGGAGCTGAAGGAACGCTTCCCCGGCGAGACCCGCCTGGCCCTGGACCCTTCGGGCTCGGTGCCGGTCGAGCGCATGCAGCTGGTGATGGACCAGGCATCGCTCCACTCGGCGGCAGACGGCGCCTCGGCCGGCAAGCCCCTGTTCCCGGACATCGCGCTCAAGGGGGTGTACGCACCGTAATCCGTTTCGCTTGGGCCCCCCCCGCCGACACGGCTCGAACACGAAGGACAAGGCGCAGGCCTTGTCCTTTTCCGTTGCCGCGACATCCCTCCCGCGCGGCAATGCCAGGGAGTACCTTTCGTGGTTCCCGCTCCGCCCTCGATCCGTTCCTCGAATCGCCATCCGGGCGCATCCCCGGCCACGCCCGGGGTCGCCGTCCTCCATGCTACCCTCCGGTCGGCCTCCCTCCCCGCCACGGCGCAAGGGAGGCGGCCTTCGGCCCCTTTCGGCGCGGCTTGCGCAGGCAACCCATTCCTTTCCGCATGTTCCGTTTCCTCTCCGCAAAACCAGGCACACCTTGATCCTCTTCTCCTTCCTCAAGTACAGCTTCGGCCTGATCGCAGCCCTGCTTCTGGTCCTGGCCACCTGCCTGTGCCTGAAGATGCGTTCCTTCCAGCACAAGGCCCTGTCCGGCAAGGGAGTGGTCGTCGCCCAGCAAAAGGACACGCCCAGTTCCGCGCGCGCCAATGTCGAGCATTGGTCTTCGGTCGTTCGGTTCACCGCGCCCTCCGGCGACACCTTCCGCTTCGTCGACAAGCTCAGCAGCCATCCTCCCCGCCATCGCATCGGGGATTCGGTGGATGTCCTCTGGCTGCCGCGCGATCCGCACGGCGCCCGCCTCGACGATTTTCCCTCCCTGTGGCTCAACAGCCTGGTCTGCGCGATCTTGGGTGGCGTATTTTTGGGGTTCGCCGCCACGGCTTTCTTCGGGCAGCGCTTCCTCGCCAAGAAGTCCATCCCCGACCTCACCACCCTCCTCCGAAAAAGGTCCCCATGATCATCGATCCCGATTCCGCCGACATCAGCAAGCAGGACCCCGACCTGCGCTACGAGCACATCATCCAGAGCGCCGTCTCGAGCCAGGAGATCTGGGGCTGCGGAACCGCCGAGGGCTGGTCCCTCGTCCAGGACAAGAATCGTCAAAAGGTCTTCCTGGTGTGGCCCGCCGAGGATTTCGCCGCCGCCTGGATCGCAAGCCAAAAGGGCCCCGAGACGCCCCGCCGCATCCCCCTGGCCGAGTTCCTGGAGACCTGGGTTCCCCGCTTCCTGGCCGACGGCATCCGCATCGGCGTGTTCCCGACCCCGATCTGGCCGATGGCCGTGTGCCTCCCCGACGCCTTCAAGGAGGACATTGAGGAAGAGGCCGGTACGCTCCCGCCCGAAGCGGCTTGAAGGCATTGATCCGTTGACCTTCCCGGCCCGCCTCCGCATCGCGCTCCTGGGCGGATCCGCCTTGATGGCTGCGGGCTTCCTGGCGGGCCGGGCCCTGACCGCGCCCCGCATCCCGGACACCCCCGCCAAGCGCAGGAACCCGATCACGGACCTGCGCAGCCGCGACGCGGTGTTCGCCGACCAGGCACTGCGCTTGCGCTTCCAGTCCCCGCTGTGCAACCTGATGGGCGGCTTCGAGGACTCCCTGGCCATGGCGGGAATCGCACGCACCCTCCCGCCGGGCAACCGTTCCGCCTGGAGGGACGCGAGCCTGATCCGGCTGCTGGGCGAGCTGGTCACGGCCAGCAGCCTCTGCGGCGTGAATGCCGAACCCCGGACCGCGACCGCCCAGGTCGGCAGCCATGCCCTGGCGGTCTGGCGGAACTGGCACGGCGATGCGGTCGCCTGGATGGACATCGACACCCTCGACGGCGTCTCCCGCTGGATGCGCTTCGACCGCAAGGCCTGCGAGCTCGACAACCCGTCCTGGGAACATTGGGTGACCGTTCCCGAAGACGGGCGAACTCCGTGAAGCGCCTCCTCCTGATCCCCTTGGCCATGGCGCTTGCCGGATTCGGCCTGGGTGCGGCCTTCGGCTCGAGACTCCTTCCGCAGCCCCCACCTGCCGCCGCCCAGGATAGCGTGGATACCGGCATCTACCGCAGGGCCGACCTCGAAGCCGGCTTCGAGCATCTCCGCACCTTGGCCCTGGACGACCATGCCGACCCGGCCGATTCCGTCAGGCTCGGGCGCATCGCCGACAGCCTGCCGTCCACCCCCCTTGCCTCCCAGGACGCCGCCGTGCTGCACCTGTCCGGGATCGTCGCGAACCTGAGCAAGGGATGCTACCGGGCCATGTCCGAGGCGCGCATCACCTTCCGTACGACGCTGCGCGGCCCCTATGCGGTCGTCTCGGCCTGGAGTCGCGACGGTCGCCCGGTGGCCTGGATGTCCTTCGATACGGCAGAGCGCTTCGACAGGGGCTTCGGGATGGACCGCAAGGCCTGCCTGGAGACTGCGGCACGATAATCCCCCGCCGCAGCCAGGATTGCGGCATCGTATCTTCATTGGCCATGCGCCGCATCCATCTCCGACTGATCGCCGTCCTGGCCGTGGGCCTTGGGTTCCTCTACCTGCGCATGAGGTCCCATGAGGACAGCTACGGCGGACCGGCCCGCTACGAGGGGCGCGGCAGCAACGTCGCGGCCTGGGAGCGGCTGCAGGATTTCCGCAAGCCCACGCCCGAGGCGATGCTCGCCACCGTGTGCCGCTACGCCTGCAAGGACTCCACCTGGAAGCGCACTCTCCTTCCCGAGGACAACCTCCATCACATGCTGGCAAGCCTCTCCGACCAGGACGCGAAGGAGCCGCCGATGCGCAACCCCGAGAAGGTCGTGACCGAGCTGATGTGGCAGGAGGAAGGCATCGACCTGCGCGGCAAGGTCAACCGGGAGACGACCCTGGAGGACATCCTGCGCCTGCTCAACGGGGTCTCCAGCCTTCACCCCTGACAAATTTGACAGAATCTGACAAATCCTGCAAAACCTCCGAAGACAAAAAGGGCGGCAGCCGCTATCGGCCACCGCCCTTCGTTTCGATCCGCGATGACGCCCCTTTCGGGGCGTCTCGACTATTTCTTCACGCCCAACTTGAACACGTTCTCGAGCTTGGTGCCGTCGACCAGGGTCGCCTTCACCTTCCAGAGATACACACCCTCCGGAACGGCACGCCCGTTCTCCGCACGCAGGTTCCAGCTCATGTGCGCCACATGGCGGCCATCCAAGGCGGCGGGAAGGCGCGTCAGCTCCGCCTCGCTCACAACGGTGTTCCAGCCGATCACGCGAACGCCCAGGTTGTCGTAGATGCCCACTTCGATCGAGGCCGCCTTGGGAAGCTGCACATCCACAGAAAGACAGGAATTGTCTTCACTGCAGCCGGGAATCGAGAGCCCGAGGTCGCCGCGCCCGCTCACCTGCGAAGGCTTGGCGAACACGTTGGGGACATTGGCGGAAAGGAGCTTCGAAACCGGCCTGCGCACGTTCGAGGCGATGCCCACCACCTGCTCCTTGACGGTCAGCTTGCCGTTCACGTAGGAGATCGCGTAGTTGGCCGCCGTGGCGCCCGAAGGCACGATCGCGTAGTCGCCCGCCTCCGTGCCGGGAGCCCGGGTGAACACGAGGCCCTTCACGACCGCGTCGGTCTCGCCGTTCACCAATCCCGAGAACTTCGCGGTGAAGGTCGGATCGGCCGCATCGAAGTCCTTGATCGCATTGTCGGCCGTGATCGAAAGCGGGGCCGGAGTCACCACAAGGCTGTCGCCCACGTAGGTGATCGCATAGTTCCCGCCAGCGTTCAAGGTGCCTTGAGCGATCGCGTACTTGCCCACCGAGTCCCCTGTGCTGCGTGACAGGCTGCCGGTAAAGGCATCCGTGCCCAGCAGCGTTGTGGCCGTCCAGGTCAGCGACGGATCATCCGAACCGTAGACCTTGGTCTTGGAGGCCGCCGTCACCGTGATCGGCTTGGCCGTGATGTTGGCGTTCAAGCCCGACACCTCGGTCAGCGAGTAGTTGCCTGCCTTGATGCCAGACAAGACAGATCCTGTCACCGTCACTGGCTTGGACGTGCCCGCGTCCTTGGTGTCGAAGCTCGCCGTGCCCAGAGTCAGGCTCACAGCATCCGTTCCCACCACGTCGGAAAGCGTACCACCCGTCACCGTGGCGGACACCGAACCGTCATAGACCTTGCTCGAGGCCGTGGCCCCGGAGATGCTCAGAGCCTTCTTCGTGACCGAGAGGCTGTCGCCCACGTAGGTGATCGCATAGTTCCCGCCAGCGCTCAAGGTGCCCTGAGCGATCGCATACTTGCCAACCGAGTCCCCCGTGCTGCGCGAAAGGCTGCCGGTAAAGACGTCCGTGCCCAGTAGCGACGGGGCCGCATAGGTCAGCGCGGGATCATCCGAGCCGTAGACCTTGGTCTTGGAGGCCGCAGTCACCGTGATCGGCTTGGACGTGATGTCGGCGTTCAGGCCTGAGACCTCGGTCAGCGAGTAGTTGCCGGCCTTCGCGCCCGACAGGACAGATCCTGTCACCGTCACAGGCTTGGACGTGCCCGCGTCCTTGGTGTCGAAGCTCGCCGTGCCCAGAGTCAGGCTCACAGCATCCGTTCCCACCACGTCGGAAAGCGTACCACCCGTCACCGTGGCGGACACCGAACCGTCATAGACCTTGCTCGAGGCCGTGGCCCCGGAGATGCTCAGAGCCTTCTTCGTGACCGAGAGGCTGTCGCCCACGTAGGTGATCGCATAGTTCCCGCCAGCGCTCAAGGTGCCCTGAGCGATCGCATACTTGCCAACCGAGTCCCCCGTGCTGCGCGAAAGGCTGCCGGTAAAGACGTCCGTGCCCAGTAGCGACGGGGCCGCATAGGTCAGCGCGGGATCATCCGAGCCGTAGACCTTGGTCTTGGAGGCCGCAGTCACCGTGATCGGCTTGGACGTGATGTCGGCGTTCAGGCCTGAGACCTCGGTCAGCGAGTAGTTGCCGGCCTTCGCGCCCGACAGGACAGATCCTGTCACCGTCACAGGCTTGGACGTGCCCGCGTCCTTGGTGTCGAAGCTCGCCGTGCCCAGAGTCAGGCTCACAGCATCCGTTCCCACCACGTCGGAAAGCGTACCACCCGTCACCGTGGCGGACACCGAACCGTCGTAGACCTTGTTCGAGGCCGTGGCTCCGGAGATGCTCAGAGCCTTCTTCGTGATCGTCAGCTTTCGGGATACCGAGGTGGCCGCCAGGTAGCTTGCGCTACCCGACTGGCTTGCCGTGATCGTCGCGGTGTCGGCTGCCAAGAGGTAGGCTGTGTCGTTGGAGATGCGGACCGCAGCAGGGTTGGCGCTCGCGTAGCTTACCGGCAGGCCGGAACTCGCCGCGGCCGCCAACTTGACGAAAACAGTCCCGTATGTCTGGGAGGTCAATGCGCCGAAGGTGATGGCTTGCGGCAGCAAGGTCGTCGTGAAGGTCGAGTCTGGTCCGTAGCTGGTGCCCGCCGCGTTCACCGCCTTCACCCGATAGTGGTAGGTGGTGTTGGCGGTCAAACCGCTCAAGACCGCGCCGATCGAGGTCGCGCTGGTGCCCGTGGCCGTGGCCGGAGTGGCCACGACCGTCGTGCCGTAGCTGGCCGTTGTACCGTACTGTACGGAATCTGTCGTGTTCGAGTTGTTCGCGTTCACCGTGCCCGACACCGTCGCGGAGGCGGAACCCACGCTCGACTTCGTTCCCGTCGTCACCGTGGGGGCGATCGCCGAGGTGGTGAAGGTCTGGTCCGCTCCGTAGCTTGCACCCGCCACATTCACGGCCTTCACTTGGTAGTGGTACGTCGTGTTCGGCGTCAGGCCGCTCAAGGTCGCGCCGATCGAGGTCGCGCCGATGCCCGTCGAGGTCGCAGGACTTGCAACCACTGTCGTACCATAGCTGGTCGTCAGGCCGTAGCTTACGGAATCCGTCGTGTTCGCGTTGTTCGCATTCACCGCACCCGCGATCGCGGCTCCCGTGCCCGTGATGCTGGAAGCGGCTCCCGTCGTCGCCGTGGGAACGATCGCGGAGGTGGTGAAGGTCGAGTCGTCGCCGTAGCTGGTGCCGGTCGCATTCACGGCCTTCACTTGGTAGTGGTACGTCGTGTTCGGCGTCAAGCCGCCCAGGATCGCGCTGATCGAAGTCGCGCTGGTGCCCGTGGCGGTGGCCGGAGTGGCCACGACCGTCGTGCCGTAGCTGGCCGTCGTGCCGTACCGAACGGAATCCGCCGTGTTCGCGTTGTTCGCGTTCACCGTGCCGGAAACCGTCGCGCCGGTGGAGCTTACGTCATATTTTGTCCCTGTTGCGACAGTCGGAGCCGCGCCGCTCGTCGTGAACGTCAGATCGCTGCCGTTGGTCGTGCCTCCGCCGTTTACGCCGACCACGCGATAGTGGTAGGTCGTGCTCGGCGTCAGTCCGCTCAGGGCGACGCTCACGGCCGTAGCCAACGAACCGGTCACCGGGCTCTGCCCCGCGGTGACGGTCGTGCCGTAGCTGGTCGTGGCGCCATACTGGAACGTCACCGCGGTGCTGACGCCATTGGCGTTCACCGACCCGTTCAAAGTGACCGCCGTCGAACCCACACCCGTCGCCGCGTTCGTCGTTGCCGAGGGTGGGCTTGCAAGGGTGGTGAAGGTCGAGTCGAGACCGTACACGGTGCCCGCCGAATTCGTGGCTTTCACCCGGTAGTGGTAGGTGCTCGATGCGATCAAACCGCTCAAGGTCGCGCTGATGGAGGTCGCGCTCGAACCCGTTGCGGTGGGTGGACTGGCCACCACCGTCGTGCCGTAGCTCGTCGTCAGGCCGTATTGGATCGAATCCGACGTGGTCGTGTTGTTCGCGTTCACCGTACCGGAAACCGTCGCTCCGGAGGAACTCACGCCGGATTTCGTCCCTGTCGCGGCAGTCGGAGTAACGTATGTCTCCCACATGATGTTGTCGATGTTCGTGTAGAGATCGGGACTATCGAGGATCACCACCGAATCGATGTTGGTCCAATCGAGAACCTTTGTCGCGCTGTCGAAAGCATTGATGGACGGATTGGAATAGACCTGAACTCCATTCCGGAACGCTTTCAAGGTATTGGACGCATTCCCTCCGTGGTTCGTATCCCAAAGGAAGATCTGCTTCAGGCTGAAAACCGAGCGATCGGATCGCGTGAAGGAAAGCCATGTGGCGTCCACGCTGTTCCAGTTTCTCTGGATGGCACCGGAACCACCGCTTCCCAACGAATTGGCCTTGTCGTAATAGACACCGGAAGCGTTGCTGCAGTAGTACTTGAAATTCCCGAGAGTGACCCCATTGCCGCGTGTATTGCCGTCCGATAGTCCGAGATTGTCGAACGTCTCCGTGGTCCAAGCCGAAGCGCTCCCGGCCCATCCTCCCACCAGCAGGCAGAGAAGGGCAAAGGTCCTCGGCAATGCGAAAATTCGGTTCATGGGGAACTCTCCTCTGTTTCCGTTCGAAAACGGGCGTGGCGCGGGATTGACAAGATCCGACTCAAACGATCCAGACGCGTTCTCGCGCGAGGGTGGCGGATGCATCGGTTCAATTGAAGATCGCTTCGTAGCGCATGCCGTTGGCGTCGGGGCCGATGGGCACGAAGAACACATCCAGTTCGGGCAGATCTCCGCCCGAAAGGCGATAGATTCCTTGGCTCCAGACGGGAGTCATGGGTCCGACGAATTCCAATCGGAATGGTGCCCGCATCTCGGATCCACGGTACCCTCCGATTTCGCCTGCCGCCTGCAGGGTGACGGGAAATTCCCGATCGCCGGATCGGAAGGCAAAAGGCCGCCCGATCAGTGGCAGAAAGACCTGGACGGAAATTGTATCAAGCATGGATCGCAACTTCGGAAGGTTTCCGTTCCATCAACCAATGGACTCCCTTGTCCTCGACGGGGACGAATCCCAATCGCTGGTAAAGCCGTTGGGCCGGGTTGTGCTTCTCGACATGGATGGTCACGGCAAGCTCTGCAGCCACACCTTCCTCGAGCACGCCTTCCAGCAATTGTGTGCCAAGGCCCTGCCCGCGGAACTCGGGCAAGAGGGCGATGTCGACAATGCGAATCTCGCGTGCTTGACGATGGACGCAAAGACGCCCCGCAGGACGTCCTTCGCACTCGACGATCTGGAAATCGGCATCGGCATAGTGCTTGTGGTAATGCAGGTACTGCGCCAGGAACTGCTGGCGCAGGAAGGCGTCCTTTTGGGACGCGCTCCAATCGACCAAGCCCATTTCCAGTTCGCGCGTCGACGCGAAAACCAGGAACAGGAAGTCCTTGTCAGCGGCCTTTTCCGGCCGCAGAATTCCGCGAGACGCGACGAACGTTCGATCCATGAGCGTCGTCAAGACCTCGACGGATAGACACCCGTCAATGCGATGCAGAAGTTCAGAATCTGATAGGGCTGGCAGTTCTGATGGGCGGCAGGGCTTGCACTTCCCACTGCGGAGACCGCGTTGGCTCCGAGCTGCGCATTGGGCGCGGCGTCCGTGTAGGCCTGCTTGACGACGGGCTTGCTGCCCGAGGGGGCGTTCATCTGCGAAACCAACGCGCCCGAAACGGTTCCTTGCTTGGCCATTCCCGAAACGGCGTTGAAGCTGTGGGAATGCGCGGGCAACTGGTTGGCCGCAAGCGTCACGGTCGTGGCGCCGATCGTCTCGCCCATCGCGTGGTTCATGGCCAAACCAAAGCCTTGCCCCCGGTGCAACGGCACCCGCCCCGCCAGATTCGGCAAGGCGAAATTCGTGGTGCCGTTCCCCCCGTAGATGTTCTTGATGATGCTGAAGAGGGCCGCATTCTGCTGGACGACCAATAACTGTCCATTGCAGAGCGCCCAACCGTAGGGCGCGTAATCACAAGCCATGATGCGGATTTCACCGATGAAAGGATCAGACATTTCGTCCTCCTAGTTCCTGTTGGGGAACACGCCGTTTGTGCAAATGATGAAGTTGACGCACAAGGAGGGCATCATGTTGGCATGGGCCTGTCCTCCTGTGGTCGAGCTCAATGCCGCTCCGCTCAATGGCGTCGCCGCGCCGGCCGACGCAAGCGAGTACATCAACGGAGGCGCGACCGCGTTCGCCAACAGATTTCCCGTCGGATTGGTGGCCGTGGCGGTATCGGCCACCACGCGCACCGCGTGCGTGTGCGCCGGCATCTGAGCGGCGCTCAAAGCGACCGACTCGGCACCCAACTTCTGAGCGAAGGTCGATGTGCCGTGGAGAGGAATCCGACCTCGGAGATCAGGCAGGGCGAAGGTCGTTCTGCCATCGCCTCCGAACGCCGGTCCCAAGAGGCTGAACAGTGTGCTGTTGTCCGCGATGGACAATATCTGTCCATCGCAAAACATCCAATCCATCGGGGCGTAGTCCCCTGAAAACATGCGGATTTCACCAAGATATGCGTCCATGTCAGATTCTCCTGGTCAATTCCTGGGGGGGTAGATGCCCATCAGGGCGATGCAGAAATTCAATCCCAAACTGGGCTGCCGGTTCTCGTGCCCCGCACCTCCGACAGTTGCCACGGAGGACGGATCGAGCAGCGCAGCCTTGGCCGGATTGTCGGGAGCATAGATCGCCGTCGCCGGCGCCGCCAGAACGTGCGCCGTGGGAAGCGGCTGGTTCGCGGTTGTCGACGACACGTTGACGGCGTGGGTATGCACGGGCACTTCGGTAGCCTGGAGCACATGGGACGCTTCCCCACCCATGCTGCCTTGCGCTCCGGTGACGGTACCGGCGGCACCGCCGATGGCCACCGGAACGCGGCCGTTCAGGTTCGGAAGACCGAAGGTCGTCGAACCGTCGCCGCCGTATCTGGCCCCGAGCAGCGAATAGAGCGCCTGGTTCTGGTTCACTTGCAGAATCTGTCCATCGCAGGTCGCCCATCCCTGGGGGGCGAAGTTGAATGCGAAGATCCGGATCTCGGAAAGAAAAGGGTCAGCCATGAAGTTCTCCGTGGGCGAGGATTCTAGCACAACAAAGCGTTAGAACAGGGACGCTCAAAGATGTAGATCCAGATCGTTTTTTTGTCCATATGATGGGATCGAGTTTCTTTGTCCTCACCCGAACGGGTGAGTCCCTCCTTTCCTCAACCATCCCCTCGTTCAGTGCACTGACCGCCACCTCTGCAAAGTCCCGGCAAGGCCCCGTTCCCGCGCCTATGTTCTCCCCCATGCGCATCCGTCATCTCGCACCGGCACTCCTCCTGGCACCCACCCTGTTGCTTGCGGCCGTCATGCCCAATCCCCGCGTCTCGGTCGGCAAGACCGTCCAGCTCAGCGGCACCGACACCTGGTCCGCCACGCTCCTGACCGACGGCAAGTTCGGCAATGCCTGGAGCTACTCGGCCGGCTCCTGGGCCGCAATCAAGCTCGCTGCAGGTCCATCCAAGGTTCTGGTCAACTGGAACGACGTGAGCGGAAACTGGTCCGACCTCATCCCCTCCGCCGGCGTCTGCAAGGCCGGGACCACCTACCCTTCCAGCTACCGCATCCTGACCTCGAAGAATTCCACCGACGGTGCCGACGGCACTTGGGACACCCTGGTGCGCGTGACAGAAAATGTCGTGGCCGGTCGGTCCCATGTGATCGACTTCGCCGGCGCCTCGTGGGTAAAGATGCTGGTCGTGGCCGGCTCGGGCCGCATGGACGAGCTGGAGGTGTACGACGCCTCGAACGGCGCCGCCGACTCGTGGTTCTTCCTGGGCACCAGCATCAGCATGATGACCTTCAAGTCCCCTGTCGCCGACTCCAACTTCTCCGACCTGGTCCACGCCCGCAATCCCGCCCAGACCCCGTCGCTTGTGCGCGGCGGCGTGCCCTGCATCAATTCCGCCCAGGTGCTGACCTCCATCACCGCCTACCTCGACGCCATGGTCGGCATCCATTACCTGGCCATCGAGATGGGCACCAACGACGCCTGGGGCGGCGGCGACTGGAACCTCGCCAACTACACCGGGAACATGCAGAAGATCATCGACTCGGCCAAGGCCCGCGGCATGGAGCCGATCCTGGCCCGCGTGATCGCCACCGATTCCGCCCGCGCCAAGTGGCAAGTCGATCCCGGATACCCCAAGGCCATCGACTCCCTCACCAAGAAGAACGGCCTGATCGCCGGCCCCGACCTCGACGCCTGGTTCCGCGCCCACCCCGCGCAGCTCAACAGCGACGGCGTCCATCCGTCGGTCGCCGCTGCCCAAGCCATCCAGCGCCTGTGGGCCGAGGCCATGACCAAGAACCTCTACACCCCGGCCACCTCGATCGCCCCGCTGCGCCGCCTGCCTGCCCAGCACCGCACAAACGGAAGCGATGTCCTCGGACGCCCGCGCACCGGCAAGGCCACCGGCATCAAGCTCGACGGCAACGGCAGCACGCTCGAGATCCCCAAGCGCTGATCCGCAATCTCCCGGGCACCCCGGCCCTTCTGACCATGAGACGCCCCGCCGGGGCGTCTGTACGGATCGGATCGGCCTGCGGGGTCTTGGGCCTGCCGGCCGGCATCCCTGGCACGAGGGGACAAAACGAAAAGACCTCGAGATCGCTCTCGAGGTCTTTTCCTATGCCACCGGTCGGGGTCGAACCGACGTACTCCGGATTTTCAGTCCAGCGCTTGAACCAACTCAGCTACAGTGGCGAAACCGGATCGATCCTTGCGGATCAGTTTCCTTCGGCATCCTTCTGGCGCTTGGCGTCCTGGATGTGAAGGCGAACATCCTGAGCGATGTTCTTGATGTCCTGGAGAGTCTTGCGGCAGCGGGTGCCGGCGACCTGATTTCCCTTGGCCTCGAACTTCTCGTACTCTGCCTTCAGGGAATCGAGCAAATTCTGCATCTCGGCGATCCGAGCAAGACTCATATGAAACAACTCCACGGAAAAAAGAAACTGGCTGAACAGGACTCGAACCTGTGACCGGGCGGTTAACAGCCGCCTGCTCTACCAACTGAGCTATCAGCCATTTGAGGTGAACAAATCTATGGCGAATCCCACGTCACGTCAAGGGCCGACGACAAAAAAATCGCACTTCCTTTCGTTTCTCCTCGTGCGTTGCCTTGAAGGACATAAACAGCTAGATTTCCGGAACTATGGATTTTGCAAGAGGCTGCCAGGACGAGATCACCAAGACCTTGGAAACCACCCAGCGCGTGACCCGCGAGGAGATCCGTGCCCTGTACGACCTCCCGATGCCGGAACTCCTGTTCCGCGCTCAGGCCGTCCATCGCCAGCACTGGGATCCGCTGGACGTGCAGATGTCCACCTTGGTCTCCATCAAGACCGGCGCCTGCCCCGAGGATTGTTCCTACTGCACCCAGAGCGCCAAGTACGAGACCGAGACCGAGTACCAGCCCATGATGGGCGTGGCCGAGGTCCTCGAGCAGGCCAAGGCCGCCAAGGCATCGGGCTCCACCCGTCTGTGCATGGGCTCGTCGGGCCGCGAGGTCAAGGACGGCCCGCAGTTCGACGCGGTGCTCGCCATGGTCAAGGGCGTGAAGGACATGGGTCTGGAGGCCTGCGTCACCCTGGGCATGCTCAAGGAAGACCAGGCGAAAAAGCTCAAGGACGCGGGCCTGGACTACTACAACCACAACCTGGACACCTCGCCGGAGTACTACACCAGCGTGATCTCCACCCGCACCTTCCAGGACCGCCTCGACACCATCGACGCCGTGCAGAAGGCCGGCGTGCAGGTCTGTTCCGGCGGCATCCTGGGCATGGGCGAGAGCCGCGAGGACCGCATCGGCCTGATGCTGGCGCTTGCCAACCTCCCCAAGATCCCCGACTCCGTGCCCATCAACCGCCTGATGCGCATGCCCGGCACCCCGCTGGCCGAGATCGAGGAACTGGACGACTTGGAGTTCGTGCGCACCGTCGCGGTGGCGCGCATCATCATGCCCAAGGCCCGCGTGCGCCTGTCGGCCGGACGCATCGAGATGAGCCCTTCCGTGCAGCTGCTGTGCTTCATGGCCGGCGCCAACTCGATGTTCTCGGGCGAGAAGCTCCTGACCGCCGCCAACCCCGAGACCGACACCGACATGGCCATGCTCAAGGAAATGGGCATGAAGGTCGAAGTGAAGCCCTACGAATCGGAGCATTGATCCGAGGGCGGATCTGACCGTATAATTCCAGATCTCCTGCCCAAGGCGGGAGGATCCGGAACGGAGTGCCAATGGTCTATTGCGATGTCAACGTGTTCCTCTCCCCCCAGGGAGGAGGAATCCGCACCTACCACATGCGCAAGGCGCAGTGGTTCGCTTCTTCGTGCCCGGAAGACCGCTACGTCACCATCCAGCCGTCCCCCTTCGATGCGATCGAACCGGGACCTGGGGACAACGTGGAACACCACCTGCTGCCCGGCACCTTGTTCGGCAGCAACTACCGGCTCTTCCTCAACTACCTGCCCGTCCACCGCCGCATGCGCGAGATCGGCGCCGACGTCCTGGAAGCGGGCGACCCCTACCTGACCGCCAAGGCAGGACTCAGTGCCCCGGCACGGCTGCGCACCAGCTTCTGGCATTCCGATCCCCAGACCGCCTACTTCGACCTGTGGGCCAACCAGCCCGAGTTCACCGCGCTTGGCCGCGCTGTGCGCCGAGGACTGACCGGCATGGTGGCCAAGTGGATCCACGCCCAGCAGAAGCGCTTCGACCTGGTGTGGTGCGCCTCCGACTGGGCCGCCGAGGGACTGCGCCGCCGAGGTCTGGAGAACGTCGAGGTTCTTCCGTTCGGCACCGACAAGGGACGCTTCCGACTCCAGCCCAAGGACCGCGACTGGCTGCGCTCGCTGAACCTCGATCCCGACCGGCCTGTGCTCCTCTACGCCGGACGCCTGGACCGCGAGAAGGGCATCGGCACCCTGATGCGCGGCATGGATGACCTGCTGCGCCTGCCTTCCCGCCCGCAGCTGCTGGTGTGCGGGCGCGGCTACCACTCCGAGTGGTTCGAGGCCTGGCAGCACCCCGACTACCGCTACCTCGGGTTCCTGGATTCGATCGACGCCATGGCCCGGCTCTACGCCAGCGCCGACCTGCTGATCGCCACCTGCGCCGTGGAGACCTTCGGCCTGGCCGTGCTGGAGGCCCTGACCTCGGGCCTTCCCGTCCTCTCGGCCGACAACGGCGGCGGAGCCGAGGTGGTGCGCAAGAGCGGCGCCGGCACCACGTTCCAGGCCGGGGACACCGACGACCTGGTGCGGCAGGCCGGACAATTCCTGTCCGCAGCACCCGGATTGCGCGAGAAGGCGGCCGCCTTCGGGGCCGCTTGGCCCAGCTGGGACGACTTCTTCGCCGGCCAGCACGCCCGCAACGCCGAGCTCCTCAAGGTCTGCCCGTGAGGATCCTGGTCTCGCTGCACGACGTGTCGCCGCGCCACGCCCAGGCCTGCCGCGAGATCCTGGCCTTCCTGAAGGCACGCGGCATTCCTCCCGTCGCGCTCCTGGTGGTTCCCGACTTCCACGGGCAGTGGCCCCTGGATTCCCATCCCGACTTCGTGAGCGAACTCCTGGGTTGGCACGAGGCCGGTCACGAACTGGTCCTGCACGGCTACTGGCACCGCGAGCAGGAAACCCCGGCACCGCAGGGTTCCGGGATGCGCACCTGGTTTGCCCGAAACTTCATGACCGGCGGCGAGGGAGAGTTCCTGGCCCTGGGACCTGCCGAGGTCCGTGAGCGTCTTGCCATGGGCCTGGGGCTCTGGAGTCGCCTCGACCTGCCGCGGCCGCGCGGCTTCGTCCCGCCCGCCTGGTTGCACAACCAGCACCTCGATCCGGCGCTTGCCGAACGGGGCTTCGGGTGGACCGAGAACCATTCCGGCATCCGGGTTCCCGGGGGCGTCTTCCAGGAAAGCCCGGTGATCTCGTGGGCCTCCCGCGACGTGGTGCGCCGGCAAGGGTCGCGCCTGGTCTGCCCTTGGCTTGCCGGCAAGTGGCGGAACCGCGAACTGGTGCGCATCGCGATCCACCCCCACGACTTCGACTGGCCCCAACTGATCCGCTCCATCGACGGCGTGCTCGAGACCTTGGCCGTACGAGGAACCTTCGTCCCCTACTCCGGCATCCAGCCCTGACAAAGACCGCAACCATCGTTCGCAAGCAGCTCCGAAGGTTCTAACTTGGACGCTCCGTGCCCCCTATGCGCGGTCATTTCATGCTTATGCCGCCCGGCCCGTGCAACGGTCCTGCGGAAGGTTTCCGGAAAAATGCCATTCCGGAGTCGTGGAGGATTCGAGTGGATTTCCAGAAACTGATCCAGGAATACGGCTATCTGGCCGTGCTCATCGGCACCTTCCTGGAAGGCGAGACCATCCTGATCCTGGGCGGCGTCGCAGCGCAGTTCGGCAGCATGGAGCTCCCCTTGGTCATCCTGTCGGCCTTCGTGGGAAGCTCCTGCGGAGACCAGCTCTACTACTTCATCGGTCGCAAGCAGGGCCGCGCCCTGCTCAAGCGCTTTCCCCGCTGGAGCAGGGCCGCCGCCAAGGTGAGCCTGCACATCAAGCAGCACCAAAACCTGATCATCCTGACCTTCCGCTTCTTCTACGGCCTGCGCAACGTGACCCCTTTCGTGCTGGGCATCAGCCGCGTCCCGGTCGCCAAGTACGTGGCGCTCAACCTGGCCGGCGCCGCGATCTGGGCCACGACCTTCGCCACGCTCGGCTACCTGCTGGGCGAAGCACACGAGCGCATCCTGGGCAAGGGCCACAACTGGGTCCTCCTGATCGCCCTTCCCGTCCTTGTCCTGGGCTACGTCGGCTGGAAGCGCTGGCGCGACCGCCGCATCCCGTCGCTCCCCCCCCGAGGCCGTCGAGATCCCCGACAGCGAAGCGATCCGCATCGAACCCAAGGACCGCAGCTAGGCCATCCCTCCGGCCGGTCGACCTCGGGTCAGTACCGGCCCTGACCCTGGCTTTGGCTCTGACAGAAATTGTCATCGGCAACCGGCGCCGTGTCGACCGACACCTGCACCGTCTGGCGCCCTCCGCCCAGCACCAGCCCCTTCCAGGGGCAGACGTCGGCGTAGTCGCGCCCCCAGCCCAGCACGATGTGGCGCTCCCCGACCAGGCAGTCGTTGGTCGGGTCGATGTCCACCCAGCCCAACGGGGGGCACCAGACCGACACCCACGCATGAGAGGCGTCGGCGCCGATCAGGCGCGCCTTGCCGGGAGGCGGCAGCGTCTCGAGGTAGCCCGAGGCATAGCGGGCCGCCAGCCCCTGGCGCCGCAGTGCCGCGACCATGAGATGGGCGAAGTCCTGGCAGACGCCGCGCTTCTGGGAGAGCACCCGCGAAAGCGGAGTCGACACGGTGGTGGCCGTCGGATCGTAGCGGTACTCGCGGTGGATGCGGGTGCACAGCTCCCGCGCCGCGGAAAGCAGGGGACGCCCTTCGGGGAAGAGCCCGTAGACCAGGTCGTCGAGCCCCGGCAGGCGCGGCGTCATGGCCGTGTGCCGCAGGAAGGGCTGGGCGCCGAAGGCCGAAGGCAGGTTGGCCGAGAAGCCCGCCCGCACCTCGTCCCAGGCAAGGCTATCCATCCCTTCCCGGACCGTTGCGGGGAAGGTGGACAGCTCCGAGACGGAGCGGACCTCCAGGTGCCGGTGCGGGGTGTCGAACTCGAGGTACTGGACGTGGTTGCCGAAGGCGTCGACCCGATCGGCCCGGAAGGACGGCGGCGGATCGGTCGCCAGGTTCCAGGCAAAGCATCCCTGGAAGGCACCGTCGAGCGGCCTCAGCCGCGCCTCGTTCTGCGAGAAGGACACGTCCGTCTCGTAGTGGTAGGTGGTGACGTGGGTGAGACGGTATCTCATGGCGCCTCCCCTTGCCAAGCCGGCTCGACATGGGCGAACTGCCGCGTCTCCAGCGTGCTGGCCAGGCGTCCGAGCTCCTCGCGCAACCAGTCCACCCGCTCCGAGAGATGTCCGCGCATCCAGTCGCCGTCCGCCTCGTCCATCCGTTCCACCGGCGTCTGCTCCAGCCCGTCGATCATAGCCGTCACGACCGCCGTCTCGGCAGTGGCCCGCGGAAGACACGAAAGGTGGGCGAGCATCTCGTTGAGCTGAAAGACCAGGGCACGGGGATTGGTGGGATCCAGCAGCAGGAGGTCGCAGGTTTGCGCCAGGGTGGGAAGCGCCATGTAGCGTCCCCGGTAGGTCAGCGTGCTGTCCCAGACCTCCAGGAAGGCCGAGAGCCCGGCCGCGTCGGATCCTACGGTATTTGACAGGATCTGTCGCAACTGTCCGGAAAGGCCCAGGGAACGCTCGGTGCGTCGCCCCAGCCCCAGGAAGCTCCAGCCGTGGCCGCGCACCGTGTTCTCGGCGCCCAGGCCCGCCAGGGCCGCGAGATCCAGCAGGATGCCCGTGAGGCGGCGGGCCACCTCGGCCGGATCCTCGCTTGCCTGGCAGCGCAGCGCGTCGCGCTCCAGTCGTTCGACGATCCGTGCCGTATCGTCCGAGAGACGCTCGCGCACGGCCCAGGCGTTGCGCGCCGCGGAGCGCAGGTCGGCTGCCACGGCCGGGGTCTCGATCCCAAGGCAATGTACGGCAAGCTCCTCGATCTCCAGCTCCTCCAGGCCCAGCAATCCCGCCAAGGCGTGGATCTCCTGCAGCGAACGCAGGTCGTTGCGGCCATCTCCCAGGCGCGAGAGCAGGGCGCGCAGGGTCCGGGCGCGCACCTCGGCGCGCTCGGCGTAGCGCCCCAGCCACCACAGGTTCTCGGCAACCCGCGAAGGCACCTCCCCGGAGGTGCGTCGGATGCCACGCGGACGCCACGAGGGAGCCTCGAGGCGCGGGGCATGGGTCACCCACAGGTCCTTGCACACCATGGAGGATCCGCCGGCATGGCCGTGCTTCACCACCCGTGCGAAGCCCCCGGGCAGCACGCGCCAACCGTCGGGCCCCTTGACCGCGAAGAGCCGCAGGGTCGCGGGCTGGATCTCCATTCCCTGCTCGCCGCACAGCGCCACGTCGATGCCGGGCAGACGTTCCTGCGCCACCCAGGCGCCCGGCTGCGAACGGACCTTGTCGGACAGGATGGCCAGCGCCTCCGCCCCCAGGGCCGCGCCGTTCATCGGACCTCCCAGGCCCGGGAAGGCCCGCTTGAGGATGCGGTGGTCCAGGTCGTCCAGGACCCGTTCGTCCTCGCTCCCGCCTCGGCACCAGTGGCTGCGGGGGCCGGGCAGGCGCAGCGGCTCGCCCAGCAGGATTTGACAGATCTTGTCATGCCAGGGCCAGAAGGCCGCGCTCTCCAGGATCCCCGCCCCGGGCGGGTTGGCGGTGTGGAGGCTCCCCAGCCGCAGGCACTGGCACAGGGCAGGCACGCCCGGTCCCGTGTCCGGGCGCAGCTCCAGCGGATCCGACCAGGCGTCGGGCAGGAAGCGCAGCAGGCCCCGCACCGAGAGCAGTCCCTCCACGGTGCGCAGCCAGAGCTGTCCGTGCCGCACCACGAGATCCTCGCCGTCCACGAGCTCCACGCCCATCTCGCGGGCCAAGGCGGCGAACTCGGGCGAGGGCGCTTCGTCGAGATCGGGCGCCAGCAGGACGATGCGCCCCGGCACCGCACCGGGCACCAGAGGACCTTCGAGAAGGTCGCGCAGCGCCGAAAGTCCCGAGAGGCTCTGGACCGGATGGAGCTCGCGCAGCAGCTCCGGAAAGGCCTGGGCCATGCGGGCCCGCAGTAGCGGCACGCGTTCCAGGCCGCGGGGTTCCTGCACGTGGTCCTCGACCACCCTCCATTGGCCCTCCACCTTCACCACGTCGAAGGCCGCCACGCAGAGCCAGCCGTCCACGGGAACCGTCCCGACCATCGGCCACAGGTAAGCTGGATTGTCATGGACCCCGCTCCAGGGAAGGATGCCCTGGCGCAACAGGAGCCCGTCGCCGTAGAGGTCGTCCGCCAGGGCCTCGAGGAAGCGGGCGCGCTGCAGCAAGCCCGCTTCGAGGGTCAACCAGTCGGGTTCCTCGAGCACGAACGGGACGGGATCCTGCTTCCAGGGCGCCAAGGTGAGGCTTCTCCCTACCGGGCCGCTCCAAGGAGTCCACTCCGACTCGCGCCAGCGGCGCACCAGGTCCTCGACGCTCCACGGCAGCAAGGCGGAAGGAACGCTTCCCGTTGCCGCGCGGCCGCGCGGCCGTTCCGCCAGAATCTGCCCCAAGGTCGTGTCCATGAATGCGCAAAGATACCACGTCTTTCCGGATGCGTCGGTCCGGAGGCGCGCTCAGGAATCGGACCAGTGCCCCGGGAGTCGTTTCGGCAAGAATCCCATGTCCCACCTGACCCGAAAGCCTGTCGCGGCATTTCAACCACGTTTCAAAGCTTGCCCCCGTTCGTCGCATGGCCGAGAATCCTCCTGAACCGGGGGAGGGACTTTGCGATGTTCGATCGATTGCGCCGTCAGGCGAGGCATTCACCGTTGGCGACCATGCTCTGGGCAGGCCCGGCATCCTCGCCCTCTCCCGGACCTCTGCGGAGGCCGCCGAGACCGCCCTGCGCGGCGCACGGGAAGTGGACGGAACGAGACAGATCCTGTCGAACCCGGCCCAGGCCGGCGAGGCGGGCAAGGGCTTTGCCGTGATCGCCCACGAGGTCAAGGACCTGGCGCGCGGGACGGCCGAGGCCAACCGGCTCATCGCCGAGGTGGTTCACCAGATGCAGGAGGAGATCCGCAAGGTGGTCTCGACCATGCAGTCGATCCGACTTGCCGTGGGCGAGCTTCGTACGTTGTCGCAGGAGGTGTCCACCGCGGTGGAGCAGCAGGCCGAAGCGAACGCCTCCACGACGGGAAGCTCCGCCGCGGTCCTGTCCGCCATGGCACTCGAGCTGGATCGCGTCGCCCTGGCCCTGAAGGTCTAGAGATCTTGTTCCCAAGGACGTTTCAACCGGATTTCATCGTCTTCGAATCCGCACCGCCTCCTCTAGATTCTCCGTTTCACGGGATCAACAGAGCCGAGGATCAAGTGGTACCAGCCATTCTCGTCGCCGACCAGGACGCCAACCTGCACGACTTCTACGAGCGCAGCCTGGCCGGTTCCCTGCACGGCTGCCAAGGAATCGACGCGCCTCCGGAGATCCGCATCTTTCCCGACGGCGCCTCACTGCTTGGGACCATCCCCGCCCGGATCGAGGCAGGGAACCCAGCGGCCATCGTCCTCCTGGACCTGCGCGTGGCCAGCCTCGAGGATGCGCTCGCCCTTCGCACCCTCGATTCCCAGGTCGAGATCGTCGTGCTGTGCTCGGCCTTCGCGGAAGTCAGCAAGCCCCGGATCCGGGAGCATCTGGATACGGGCATCTTCTTCGTGCGCAAGCCCTTCGGGCGCGAGGAATTCCTTCTCCTCCTGCAGTCGCTGCTGCGCTCGTGGTGCAACAAACGGGAACTGGCCCGCAGTCGCGCCCTGCTCACCGCCTCCAACCAGGCGCTGGTGCAGGCCCGTGCCCAGGCGGAAGCCGCATCCCAGGCCAAGGGCGAGTTCCTGGCCGCCATGAGCCACGAGATCCGCACGCCCATGAACGGTGTCATCGGACTGGTCCGCCTGCTGGAGGAGACCGAACTGGACCTGCTGCAGCGCCGCTACCTGGAGCTCATCGCCCAGAGCGGCCAAGGCCTCCTGGGTCTGATCAACAACGTGCTGGACCTCTCCAAGATCGAGGCCGGACGCCTGGAACTGGAGCACCAGATCTTCGGCCCGGCCCCCTTCCTTGCGGAGCTGGGGGCGATCTTCCAGCTGCGGGCCCGGGAGAAAGGGTTGAGCTTCGAACTGGAGTGCGCCATCGACGGCGACCTGCAGGTCAGCGCGGACGCCTGCCGCCTGCGACAGATCCTGACGAACCTGGTCGGCAACGCCATCAAGTTCACCGAGCGGGGACGGGTCCGGCTCTGGGCCCAGGTGCTCGAGACGACCCCGGACCAGGTGCTGCTGGACATCGACGTGAGCGACACCGGCATCGGCATGACCCGCAAGACCCTCGATTCCCTGTTCGTCCCCTACAACCAGGCCGACGCATCCATCGCCCGGCGCTACGGCGGCACAGGCCTGGGGCTTTCCATCTGCGGCACCCTGGTGGCCCTGATGGGAGGCAGCATCTCGGCCCGGAGCGTCCCCGGGGAAGGAAGCAGCTTCCACCTCACGGTGTGGCTGGACCTCGCGACCGCCGCGTCCCCACCGTCCCTTGCCCCGGCCCAGGAAGGCGAGGCCCTGCGCGGCATGCGCGTGCTGATCGCCGAGGACAATCCCATCAACCAGCTGGTGCTGGGACAGTACCTCTCGCACCTGGGCATCGCCTACGAGATCGGGGAGAACGGCGAGGAGGCCCTCGCCAAGCTTTGCGAGAAGGACTTCCACCTGGTCCTGATGGACTGCCAGATGCCGGTGATGGACGGCTACGAGGCGACCCGTCGCATCCGCGCCGCCGGTTCCCGCGTGCGCTGGAGCGGCATCCCCATCCTGGCCCTGACCGCCAACGCCTTCAAGGAGGACCGGGAACGCTGCCTCGAGGCGGGAATGGACGGCCACATCGCCAAGCCCGTCCAACTGGAGGAGTTGGCCTCCCATCTGGCTCGCTACGCCCCCGTGGCGGCGTTCCTCATGCCCCAAACACCTCCATGATCCATTCCATGGTATCTTGAGATCGAGGAGGGCGCGGCGGGTTCCCGCGACGTCCCTTCCCGACCGGAGGACATTGCCATGAAGATCGGATGCCTCAAGGAGATCAAGACCCACGAGTACCGCGTCGGGCTCACCCCCGACGGCGCCCGCGCCTTCCTGGACCAGGGCCACGAGGTCGACATCCAGTCCGGAGCCGGGCTCGGAAGCGGCTTCCCCGACGAGGCCTACCGGGAAGCCGGCGCCCGCTTGGTCGAGGATTCCGCCGGGATCTTCCGCGAATGCGGGATGATCGTCAAGGTCAAGGAGCCCCAACCCTCCGAGGTCGCCCAGCTGCGCGAAGGGCAGATCCTCTACACCTACCTGCACCTGGCGGCCGACGAGCCATTGACCCGCTCGCTGCTGGAGCGCAAGGTGACCGCCGTCGCCTACGAGACCATGGCCCTGGACGACGGCTCGCTTCCCTGCCTGCGCCCCATGAGCGAGATCGCGGGACGCCTCTCCGTCCAGGAAGGGGCAAAGTACCTCGAGAAGCCCTTCGGAGGCCGGGGCGTCCTTCTGGGCGGCGTGCCCGGCGTGCCGCGCGGAAACGTGACCGTGCTGGGTGCCGGCATCGTCGGCTCCAACGCCGTGCGCGTGGCGGTGGGGATGGGCGCCGAGGTCACGGTCCTGGACCTGGACATCCGTCGCCTCGCGGCCCTGGACGAACTCTACCCCGGCCGCCTCCGGACCTTGCGATCCAGCCCCGCCACGATCCTCTCCTCCCTGCGCGAGGCGGATGTCGTGATCGGCGCCGTGCTGGTGCCGGGCGCCCGCGCTCCCCAGCTGGTCAAACGCGAGCATCTCCCGCTGATGAGGCCGGGCGCGGTGCTGGTGGACGTGGCCGTGGACCAGGGCGGCTGCTTCGAGACCACCCGTCCCACCACCCACGAGCATCCCGTATACACCGTGGACGGCGTGGTGCACTACTGCGTGGCCAACATGCCCGGAGCCGTGCCGGCCACCAGCACGCTGGCCCTGACCGGCGCCACCCTCCCCTCGGGGCTGGCGCTGGCCCGCCACGGCGCCCTCGAGGCAGCCCGACGCGATGCCGTCCTGGCCCGCGGCCTGAACGCCTACGACGGCCGCTGCACCTGTCCTGCGGTCGCCGCTGCCTTCGGCTTGGAGTGCATCCCTCTCCCCTGACAATTCCTGTCAAATCCAGGGAGCGCGGCGTCCCGTCCGGGAGCACCGATCCATTCTACCTTCGGCCTTCGCGGGATCGCGGAACGGGCACCGCCCGCCCCGGCCCCGCCGCGACCACCGAACCTTGGAGCCTTGCGTGAACCCTCTCCCGAACGAATCCTCGACCGCCTCCCTCTTCGAGCAGATCTGCGACACCCAGGGCGATTACACGGAATCCCTCCTGATGTTGCTCCACGGCCGCTGCACACCCCGGGACATCGCCTTCTTCGTGTCCATGGCCTCCTCCCCCGACGAGACCCGGCAGGAAATCGCCCTGGACGTTCTGGCCCAGGTCGGCCTCGACACGGAGCTCGACGCCCCGCTCCTCGGGACCGTCCACGCCGCCATCCTTCCCCACCTGGAAAGCCGGGTCCCGAGCCTGCTCCAGGCCGCCCTCTACGCGACCGGCCACCGCGCCATCCCCGAGGCGATCGGGCGCCTCGACGCGCTGACCTCCCATCCCGACGAGGACATCCGCGAGGCCGTGGCCTTCGCGCTGGAGTCCTTCGAAGGACCACAAGCCGACGCCGCCTTGATCCGCCTGGGCTCCGACTCGTCCGACGCCGTGCGCAACGCCGCCGCCTTCGCGCTGGGCCAGTCCTCCCGCACCAGCACCCCCGCCCTGCTCCAGGCGCTGCGCGACCTGGTCGACGATCCCGATCCCGAGACCGCCGGGGAAGCCCTGCTGGGCCTGGCCCGCCGCGACGTTCCCGAGATCGACCGTATCCTGGCGCGCAAGCTCAACGAGGAACCGCTCGCCCCCCAGGTTCCCGAGGCCTGCCAGCTGCGCCGCAACCCCGCCTTTCTGCCCGCCCTGCAGCGCTTGCGCGAACAGCTCGACGAGGACCCCGAAGTCAACCAGGCCCTGGACCGCGCCATCCTGGCCTGCACCCCGCTGGAGCCCTGACCTTCCGGGCGCCTTCGGTCTGTTCCATCCCTCCCCGACCCTCCCGACTCGGGAGGGAGAGGCTGGGCGCCTCCCGCTGCGCGGGACCGGGCTCCTTCGGTCTGTTCCATCCCTCCCCAACCCTCCCAACTTGGGAGGGAGAGGCTGGGCGCCTCCCGCTGCGCGGGACCGGGCTGCCTGCCAAGCCTCCTCGGCCCAACCATCCCGCACCCGACGCTGGGCCTGCGGGGTCTTGGGCCTGTCGGCCGGCATCCCTGGCGCGGCGCGCTATCCCGGCTTATCATCCACGATTGCGCGTTGCTTCCTCACGCAGGACCTGGCTTGCCCGGTCCGCATCCGCAGCCTGCAGGAGCCGCCTCCGGAGATCTCGATCCCGCAGGATCCTCACCCCCGAGGACATGAGCTTGAGGTGGAGCTTCGCGTCCTCCTTCGGCGTCAAGAGGAGGAAGACCAGTTCCACCGGTTGTTCCACCGGCGCGTCCGGCACTCCCTCGCGCGCCACCCCGATCGCACACAACGAAAGCGGCAGGTTGGAAAGCCGGCCATGGGGAATGGCGATGCCGTCCGGAAGGAACGTCGATCCGGCGGCCTCGCGCACACGCACCGCGTCCAGGGCTTCCCACAATCGCAACGGGTCGTCTTCGCCCACGCAGGCTTTCACCAGGGCTTCCATGGCTTCCTGACGCGAGACGGGCCGGTCCCAGACAAGCACCGGAGCATGGACCAGCATCTCCTCGATCCCCTCCGGGGCCTTTGCCGTGCGAGCGACCGGCTCCGGCACCCCTTCCGAGAGATCCACCACGTCGATGGAGACCCCGACGGCCCGATGCAGCAGCGCCTCGGCCACGGTCGGATGGAACAGGCGACGCCACCACGCTTGCGGACGCGGCTTTCCGACCACGATGTGCCCCACCCGGTACTCGGTGGCAAAGGACAGGAGCGTGCCCGCGACATCCTCTCCCTTGAGAGTGAAGACCGTCGCCCCGAGCTGGCCGGCCAGGGCCAAGGACTCGGCGCGCAGGCGTTGGGTCCGCATGTCCTCCTGCAGGGAGTCGCGGGTCTCGACATGCACCGCGTACCAGTCGCGGGACAGGCGGCCTGCAAGCCGGGAGGCATGGCGCATCAGCCGCAGGCTCTCGGAACGGCCGGAAACACCCACCATCACCAGGTCCGAGACGCCCAGCGAGACCGGCACATCCCCTGGCTCCTCGCGCCGCCGCTGGTCGATCCGCTGCGCCAGCTCACGCAGGGCCAGCTCCCGCAGGCGTTCCAGGCGCGCGGCCTGGAAGTAGTTCGAAAACGCCTGCGGGATGCGCGAGGACGGATAGATCCGCCCCTCCTCCAGCCGCTTGAGCAGGTCCTCCTCGGAAAGGTCCACGTTGATCACCTGGTCGGCGTCCATGACGACGGAATCCGGCAGACGCTCGCGCACCTTGATGCCCACCAGCGTCTCGACCTTGTCGTAGAGGCTCTCGAGGTGCTGCACGTTCACCGTGGTGATCACGTGGATGCCGGCCGAAAGCAGCTCCTCGACATCCTCCCAGCGCTTGGCGTTGCGCGACCCAGGCACGTTCGTGTGGGCCAACTCGTCCACCAGCACCACCTGGGGCCTGCGCACCAGGATCGCGTCGAGGTCCATCTCCTCGAGCACGATCCCCTTGTACTCGATGCGCCGCACCTCCACCCGGGGAAGTCCGGCCACCAGCTTCACGGTGCCTTCGCGGCCGTGGGTCTCCACCAGGCCCACCGCCAGGTCCACCCCCTCGGCCAGGAGCCGATGCCCCTCCTCCAGCATGCGGCAGGTCTTGCCCACGCCAGGGCAATAACCCAGGTAGATCTTGAGCCTTCCCCGCCCGCTCTTTCGGATGAGCTGCAGGAAGCTGGCGGCCTTGGACTCAGCGGACACGGCGCTCCTCGAGGGCGAGGTTGAGGGAAAGCACGTTCACGGGACGCTGGCTCCCCGACTGCCAGGCCTCGTCGCGGGCCTGGCTTTTGACAAATTCCGTCAGGACCTTCGGGTCGATGCGCCGCACCCGGGCCACGCGACCGGCCTGCAGGAGCGCATCGTCCAGGGCGATGTCGGGATCCAGCCCCGAACCGGAAGCCGTCACCGCCGTGGCCGGGACCGGCTGCGAAAGCGCAAGACCGTTCTCGGCGCGGTAGGCCGCCACGCGAGCCGGCACGACGCTGTCCACGTAGGCGCGGTTGAGCGGGCCTGCATTGCTTCCCGAGGAGGATTCGCCGGCATAGCCCGAGCCCGCCGCGGAAGGACGGGGATGGAAGCTTCCCGAGTCGGGAGCGGCCTGCGCGAGGAGGGACGACCCAACGACCTTGCCATCGAGCTTCACAAGCGACCCCGAAGCCTCTTCGGGGAAGAGCGCGACCGAGGCACCCCACACTGCCACGGGGTAGACCACGCCGGTGATCGCGGTGAGAAGGACGGTGGCCGCCAGGGCCGGGCGCAGGGCCGATTTCCAGGAGTTCATGTCACACCACCTTGACGAGGTTGAGGAGAAGGTCGATGGCCTTGATGCCCACGAAGGGTGCGACCACGCCGCCCAGTCCGTAGACCAGCAGGTTGCGGCGCAGGAGGGCGCCGGCCGAGAGGGCGCGGAACTCCACGCCGCGCAGGGCAAGAGGGATCAGGGCGATGATGATGAGCGCGTTGAAGATCACCGCGCTCAGGATGGCGCTGTGGGGCGATCCCAGTCGCATGATGTCCAGCGGCCGCATCTGGGGGAAGGTGGCCACCATGATGGCCGGCAGGATGGCGAAGTACTTGGCGATGTCGTTGGCGACGGAAAACGTCGTGAGCGAGCCGCGCGTCAGGAGCATCTGCTTGCCCACCTCCACCACCTCGATGAGCTTGCCAGGATTGGAGTCGAGGTCGACCATGTTGCCCGCCTCCTTCGCCGCCTGGGTGCCGGTGTTCATGGCGATGCCGACGTCGGCCTGCGCCAGGGCCGGGGCGTCGTTGGTGCCGTCGCCGGTCATGGCCACCATGTGCCCGCCGGCCTGTTCCTTGCGGATCAGCGCCAGCTTGTCCTCGGGGGTCGCCTCCGCGAGAAAGCCGTCCACGCCCGCCTCTTCCGCGATCGCGGCGGCGGTGAGGGGATTGTCGCCGGTGATCATCACGGTGCGGATGCCCATGGCCCGGAAAAGCTTGAAGCGCTCGGGAAGGCCCGCCTTCACGATGTCCTTGAGGTAGACCGTGCCCAGCACGCGAGTCTGGTCCGCGACCACCAGCGGCGTGCCGCCGGCCCGGGAGACGCGTTCCACGTCGGCCGCCACCGCCTGCGGGAGATCGCCCCCCGCGAAGGCCGCCACGGAATTCGCAGCACCTTTGCGCAGGCAGCGCCCCGAGGGGAAGTCCACCCCGCTCATGCGGGTCTGGGCCGTGAAGGGCTGGAAGACGGAATCCGTCAAGACAGAATTCGGCACATCGTGGCCGCGTGCGTTGGCAAGCGCCACGATGCTGCGCCCTTCCGGGGTCTCGTCCGAGAGCGAGGAAAGGAGCGCCGCCAAGGCGAGATCCGCCTCGTCCACGCCGGGGGCCGGATAGAAGTCCACCGCCTGGCGGTCGCCCATGGTGATGGTGCCGGTCTTGTCCAAGAGGAGCACGTCCACGTCGCCCGCCGCCTCCACCGCACGGCCCGAGGTGGCCAGCACGTTGCGCTGGGTGAGCCGGTCGATGCCGGCGATGCCGATGGCCGAGAGAAGCCCGCCGATCGTGGTCGGGATCAGGCACACCAAAAGACTGACAAGAATTGTCACCGGCACGTCGATCCCCACCCACTTCGCCAGCGGATGGAGGGTGCCCACCACCAGGAGGAAGATGAGCGTGAGAGCCGAGAGCAGGATGGAGAGGGCGATCTCGTTAGGAGTCTTCTGCCGCTTGGCACCTTCGATCAGCGCGATCATGCGGTCCATGAAGCCTTGGCCCGGATCGGCCGTAACCCGGATCACCAGCCGGTCCGAGAGCACCGCAGTGCCGCCTGTGACGGCCGAGCGGTCGCCGCCCGCCTCGCGGATCACCGGAGCCGACTCGCCCGTGATGGCCGATTCGTTGACTGTCGCCGCGCCCTCGATCACCTCGCCGTCGGCGGGGATGGTCTGGCCGGCCTCCACCACCACGAGGTCGTCCTTGCGCAGGGCCTCGGCGGCTACCTGCATCTCGATCCCGCTGGAGCCCAGGCGGCGCGCCATCACGCTGCGGCGCGACTTCCGAAGCGTTTCCGCCTGCGCCTTGCCACGGCCTTCGGCCATGGCCTCGGCGAAGTTCGCGAACAGCACCGTGAACCACAGCCAGGCCGCGATCTGGGCGGCAAAGCCCAGGGGCTCGTGCCGGGCGGCCAGGAACAGGAGATCCAGCGTCACCAGCACCGCGCCCACAGCGGTGGTGAACATCACCGGATTGCGCCACAGGACGGTGGGCTTGAGCTTGACCATACTCTGCCGGAGGGCAGGTCCGAGGATGTCCTTGTCGAGAAGCTTTCGATCCGTCTTTTTCATGGTCTTGCTTTCAGAACAGGAGGTTGGACCCGGTCATCACGAAGTGTTCGACCACAGGGCCGAGCACCAGGGCCGGGAAGTAGGTGAGCGCGCCGACCACGACCACCGTGGCAAAAAGGAGCGCCCCGAAGGTCGCGCCGTGGACGGGGAAGGTTCCCGGCCCGGGCGGGGAGACGATCTTGCCCGAGAAGTTCCCGGCCAGGGCAAGCAGAGGCAGGATCACCGCAAAGCGCCCGAGCAGCATGGCCAGCGCAAGCAGCGTGTCGTACCACGGCACGTTGGCCGAGAGGCCCGCGAAGGCCGAGCCGTTGTTGGCCACCGCCGAACTGAAGGCGTACAGGATCTCCGAGAGCCCGTGCGGCCCTTGGTTCGCCACCCCCGCCGCGCCCCAGGTGGTGCTTGCCGCCACGGCCGTCAGCACCAGCGTGCCGAAGGCCTGGCACAGGATCGCCACGCTTGCCATCTTGATATCGAAGGCCTGGATCTTGCGGCCCAGGTATTCAGGCGTGCGGCCCACCATGAGCCCGGCAAGGAAGATGCCCAGGATGATGAAGACGATCATTCCGTAGAGCCCCGCCCCGACGCCACCGAACACCACCTCGCCCAGGTGGAGGTTCACGAGCGGGACGAGCCCTCCCAGTGGGGTGAACGAGTCGTGCATCGAGTTGACCGCGCCGCACGAGGCGTCGGTCGTGACGGTCGCGAAGAGCGCCGACTGGAAGATCCCGAAGCGCGTCTCCTTGCCTTCCCAGTTGCCCTGAACGGCGAGTCCGTGGGCCGTCAGATGGGGATTCCCCGCCGCCTCGAAGTGCCAGCAGGCAAGTACGCCGCCCAGGAAGAGCGCAAACATCACGGCCCACACGGTCCAGCCGTGGCGACGGTTCCCCACCTTGTCGCCCAGCCACCAGACCAGTCCTGCGGGGATCGCGAAGATCGAGAGGATCTGCACGAAGTTCGAGAGCACGGTGGGATTCTCGAAGGGGTGCGCGGCGTTGGCGTTGAAGAAGCCGCCGCCGTTGGTGCCCAGCATCTTGATGGCGACCTGCGAGGCGGCCGGTCCCATCGGGAGGTTCTGGACCGCGCCCCCGAGGGTCTTCACCGCAAGGTAGGGATGGAAGTTCATGATCACGCCCTGGGAGACCAGGAAGAGCGCGAAAAGGAACGAAAGCGGCAGCAGCAGGCGCACGTGGATCCGCACCACGTCGGCCCAGAAGTTTCCCAGCGCCCCTTCTCCCTTGCCCGAGAGGCCCCGTACCGTGGCCGCCGCGACGGCGATGCCGGTGGCCGCCGAGGTGAAGTTGTGGACGGCCAAGCCCACCATCTGCGAGAAGTAGGAGACGGTGCTCTCGCCGCCGTAGCTCTGCCAGTTGGTGTTTGTCGCAAAGCTCACCGCCGTATTGAGGGCGAGGTGCCACGAAAGCCCGGAAAAGCCCTGCGGGTTGAGCGGCAGCACGCCCTGGAAAAGGAGCACAGCGAAGGTCAGGAGCAGCCCGGCGAGGTTGAAGAGGAGGACCGCCGCGACCCATCCCTTCCAGTCCATGCCCTTGGCTGGGTCGATGCCCAACAGCCGATAGGCGGGGCGTTCGAGAGGTTGACAGAATCTGTCAAGGACGGAGGGGAGGGAGGGATCGAGGACCCCGCACAGCCAGAGCCCCATGGGCTTGGTGAGCGCAAGCAGGAGTCCGGCGAAGAGAGCGAGCTGCAGCCAGCCGTGGAATTCCATCGCGAAGCCTTTCAGAAGTCTTCCGGACGCAGGAGCGTCCAGAAGAGGTAGACGGAGAGTGCGGCCGAGGCGACGCCGGCCAGGAGGAGTTCCATGTCAGTTCCTTTCGGTGTGGAGAGTGCGGGGCCCGGCGGCGGTCGAGGAGTCGGCGCAGAGGCAGGTGAAGCGGGCGTCCTTCCTCACGGTCGGAGCGGTTCCCCATGTGTGCAGGGAGAGGAGGAGGACGATCCAGAAGAGGCTGCCTCCCAGGATCCAACGGAGGGTCGGCGAATCATGCATGACGTTCCTCCCGGACGCGGACGGCGTCCCGGTCTTCGTTCAAGGGAAGGCGGATCTCGAAGCAGGCGCCCTGTTTGAGGGGACTTGTGGCCGTGACGGTGCCGTCGTGGGCCAGCACGATCTCGCGCACGATGGACAGGCCCAGCCCCACACCGGTGCCGGCCGATTGGCCGGGGACGCGATAGAAGCGTTCGAAAAGCCGCCCGACGTGTTCCTCGGGAATCCCTTCGCCGGTGTCCTGGACAGAAATCGTCATTTCCTTCGCCTCCGTCCCGAGCCTCACCCGCACCTCGCCCCCGGCGGGGGTGTGCCGCAGGGCGTTGGAGAGCAGGTTCTCCACGGCAAGCCCAAGCCGCACGGCATCGGCCCGCACCGGGGGAAGCTCCGTCGGGGCCTCGACCAGAAGGCGCACGCCCTTCTCGCGGTAGGCACCCTCGCGCTCGGTGACGGCGTGCCGCACGATCTCCCGCGCATCCTGGAGCGTGCGTTCCATCAGGGCCCGGCCCGCGTCCACGCGACCGATGTCCAGGAGCTCCTCGACGATGCGCCAGAGCCTGTCGGCATCTTCCCGCAGCCCCGTCGCAAGCTCCTCCTGCTTGGGAGAAAGCTCCCCCACCCGTTCGTCCATCAACAGGTGCGAGGCCATGCGCAGCGAGGTGAGCGGGGTGCGCAGCTCGTGGGCCACGACGGAAAGCATGCCGCTCTTCATCTCGTCCAGACGGCGCAACTGGGTGATGTCAGCCAGCACCAGCGTCACGCCGGCCACCGAGCCGTCCGGGTCCAGGATAGGGATGGCGCGGGGCAGGAAGAAGCGTTCCCCCTCGTCGAAGGCCTGCAGGGCCGCGTCGAAGCTGCGGGGCTGCACCGATTCGCGGGTCTGGACGGCCTTGGCGAAGTAGGCCGTCAGGCGCCCCTCCGCCCTTTCCTCCAGGCGCGTCCCCGCCTCGAGCCCGAAGACGCGCCGCGCCGCGCCGTTGCCCATCTCCACCCGTCCGTCCGGTGCGATCACGGCCACGGCGTCCGGCAGGGAATCGATGGCGTTCTGGGTGGTACGGTGGATCCGCCACATCCGCTGCCGGTCGCTCTTGCGGAACTCGCGCAGCTTCCCGGCCATGGCGTTGAAGGCCTCGGCCAGCTCCCCCAGCTCGTCGCGGGAGGGGACGGCGACCACCAGGTCCAGGTTCCCCTTCCCGACTTCCCGGACAGATTCTGTCAAAGTCCGGACTGGAGATGTCACCCAGGCCGAGGTCACGCTCGAGAGCACCAGCGCCAGCACCACGCCTCCGACGAGCAAGAGGATCAGGGTGCGCCGGGCCTGGGCCGCGCTCTTCTTCACCTGCCCGTCCACCGAGAAGATGTTCTTGACGTTCACGTCGATGATGGCCTGGGAAGCTTCGGACAGTTCCCGGGAGGCCTTCCACATCAGGTCGACCCGCGCCTTGGAAAGACTCGACGGGAGCGAGGAACCCACTCCCGCGAGCAGGGAGTCGTAGCGCTTCCAGAGGGAATCGAGCCGAGCCACCGCCCGGGCTTCCCCCTCGACGGTGACGTTGCTCTCCTCCAGGGCGAGGTTCTTCCGGAACCGCTCCCTGCCCTCGCGCGCCGCCTGAAGCGCCGTGGTGTCGCCCAGCGCGAAGAGCCGCACGGCGCGGTCCATGTCCTCGGCGGCCTCCTTCATCTCCTGGCCGTAGCGCACGCTGTCGTAGTTCTCGCGAAAGATCTTGTCGAGCGTGCCGCTGTAGTTCCCCAGCAACTTGAGGGAGAGGATGCCGATGGCCAGGAGCACGGCCAGAACCGCGCCGAAGCCTGCCAGGAGTTTGATGCGAAAGCCGGTCATGCCAAGGACTATAGCGAAGCCCGTGCCAAACCCCGATTCAGGCCGAAATCAACCCCGTTCGCCCGTGCGGCCTCCGCTCATCGTGCATTCTGCAAGGTCCGCAAGGTGTCGGGCTTGCAGGATGCATGGCCGTTCAGATCCCGTAGCGCTTGCGCTTGCGCCAGAGGGTCGCGGCGTCGATGCCCAGCACCGTGGCCGCTTCGTCCAGCGTCCGCGTGGCGGCCAGCACCCTGCGGATGTGCAGCTCCTCGAGCTGCTCGATGGGCATCCGGTCGCCCGCCTTGCCGCTGGAGCCCTCCGCCGGAGCGGACCTCCCGAAGGCCTCCGGCCCCAGCACGTTCCCCTCGCACAGCACGGCGGCCCGCTCGATGGCGTTGCCCAGCTCGCGCAGGTTCCCCGGCCAATCGCGGCCGGAAAGGGCCTCCAGAGCCTGCGGGGAGAAGGACAGATCCTGTCCCTGTCCGATCCGGGCAAGCAGGCTGCGCGCCAGGTCGGGAAGGTCCTCGCGCCGTTCCCGCAGCGGCGGCACCTGGACCTCGACCACGTTCAACCGCCAGTACAGGTCCTCGCGGAAGCGGCCCTGCCGGACGGCGTCCTTCAGGTCCACGTGGGTGGCCGTCACGATGCGCACGTCTGCCTTGCGGGTGCGGGCCTCGCCCACGCGCTCATACTCGCGCTCCTGCAGGAAGCGCAGCAGCTTGGGTTGGATCTCCAACGGCAGCTCCCCGATCTCGTCCAGGAAGAGCGTGCCGCCCTCGCACGCCTCGATGCGTCCCTGGGTATCTGATACCGCCCCGGTGAAGGAGCCCTTGGCATGCCCGAAAAGCTCCGAGGCCAGCAGCTCCGCGGTGAGTGTGGGGCACGAGACGGTGGCGAAAGGCCGGTCCGCCCGTGGGCTCCACTCGTGCACGCAGCGCGCCAAGGCGCTCTTGCCGGTGCCCGATTCGCCCCGCAACAGCACCGTGGTCTCGCGCCGGGCCACCTGACGCGCAAGGTGCAGCGCATCCCGCATGGCCGGGGAGCGGCTGTCCAGGAAGAGCCCCCCCGAGGAGGGAGAAGACTGGGAAAGCGCAGCGACCTTGGCGGCGGCGGATGTCACCTGCGAGGGCTCGAAGGGCTTGGGCAGGTAGTCCCACGCCCCGCGCCGCATGGCCTCCACCGCGGTCTCCACGGTGGCAAACGCCGTGATGACCACGATCTTCAGCGAAGGCCGCAGGACAAGCAGCTCGGGAATCAGGTCCAGACCGCTCCTCGTGCCCAGCCGCAGGTCCACGAAGGCCAGGTCGAAGGCTTCAAGTCGCGCCTGGTCCAGGGCATCCTCGGGCGTTCCGACCGAGCGCACCGCGTGGCCCTCCAATTCCAAGCAAAGCATTACGGAACGGCGGATGGTCGGTTCGTCATCCACGACCAGGACGGTAAGTGCGACATCGGTCATGCGACCAAGTTTAGTCCCGTCCGATCGTACCCGTCAGATTTCGTCGTTCCGACGCCGTCGAGTCCCGCATGCCATCCCCAAACCTCCCCCTGACATGGAACCATGTCCCGCAGGAGTCCTCCGGGCGCCTGCCGCTGCGCGGGACCGGGCTCCTTCGGTCTGTTCCAACCCACCCCGACCCGCCCTACCAGGGCGGGAGTGGCTGGGCGCCTGCCGCTGCGCGGCAACGGGCTGCCTGCCAAGCCTCCTCGGCCCAACCATCCCGCAAACGGCCTGCGGGGTCTTGGGCCTGTCGGCCGGCATCCCTGGCGCAAGCGCCGCATGCCTTGCCCCCTCCCGAGTCGGGAGGGCTTCCCGTTCCCGGCATGTGATGCGCATCACGTTCTACGGATCATGCCCGGACACGGGAAGGCGCGTCGGCTACCTTGAGGTCTTTCCACCTGCACAAGGAGTCTTCGCCCATGGATCCCGAACTCGAAGAACTGCTGACCCTGTTCCGTCGCGACCTGCACGCGCTGCGCAACGAGATCCTCGCCAGCCCGAAAGAACGCCTATTCACGGTTCCGGCCGGCGTCCCGAACTCCATCGGCACGGTCGCCCTGCATCTGGCCGGGAACCTCCAGCACTTCGTCGGGGCGGTCCTGGGCGAGACCGGCTACGTCCGGGACCGGGAGCGCGAGTTCTCCCACCGCTGCGACGTGCGCGAGATCCTCGCCGAACTGGACAGCGCCTTGGCGGACGTGGAAGCCGTCCTGCCGCGCCTGTCCCCGGACCAGCTCTCGAGCCCCTTTCCCGTCGACATCGACGGACGCTCGATCGCGACGCGCATCTTCCTCTGGCGCCTGGCCGTGCACCTGGCCTACCATCTCGGGCAGACCGTGACCGTCAGGCGCGTCCTGGCAGGCTGATCACGCCATCAGCGCCTCGAGCTCCTTCCACACCAGCTCCAGCTGCGCTTCGAGATCCTTGCGGCGGGCCAAGACCTTCGCGCTTCCCACCTTGTCGTCGAAGAAGCCCGGATGGGCCATCTCCTCGTCGAGGGTCGCGATGGTGGCCTCGGTCTTCTCGACCTGCTTCTCCAGTTCCTCGATGCGGCGCTTCTTCCTCTTCTCCTCCTTGGCCCGCTCCTTCTCGGCTTCCGGGTCGAGCCTGGCTTCTTCCTTTGCCGCCTTGCCCTTCTTCTGGGCCTCCTGCTCGGCACCGGTACGGCGCGCACTCACGTCGGAGAGGTGGGCAAGACCCGGGGCCGATCCGTCCCCGGCGATCGCCAGGTACTCGTCGTAGGTGCCAGGCCAATCGACCACGCGCCCGCCACCGACGGCCAGGATGCGGTCGGCCAAGGCGCGGGTGAAGATACGGTCGTGGGACACGAACACCAGCGTCCCCGGCCATTCCTTGAGCGCCTCCACCATGGCCTCGCGGGTCGCGAGATCCAGGTGGTTGGTCGGCTCGTCCAGAAGCAGCACGTTGTGGGACTTCAGGAGGATGAGACCCAGGCGCACGCGCGCCTTCTCTCCGCCCGAAAGGACGCGGTAGGGCTTCTCGGCGTCGTCGCCCGAGAAGAGCAGCGTGCCCAGCAGGGTGCGGATCTTGACCCGCGCCGTGCCGCCGGGCGCCGCATCGTAGAGGATGTCGCCGATATGCCGGTCCTGGTCGTCCTCGGGCAGGTCGTCGTACTGGGCGAACAGTCCCACCTCGGTCTTGGCGCCGAACAGGAGCTCGCCTTCCGTGACCGGGAACTTCTTCGAGAGCAGGTGCAGCAGCGTGGACTTGCCCGCGCCGTTCACGCCCAGGAGCGCGACCTTCTGGCCGCGATGGATCGATAGGTCCACGCCGCTGAGGACCACCTTGTCCTCGTAAGCCTTGCCGCCCTCGCGCATCACGAACGGGTAGGCGCCCGAGTCGGGCGGAGCCGGGAAGCGCAGCGCGACCTTGTTGACCTCGGGCGGGAGCTCGATGCGCTCCACCTTGTCCAGCTGCTTCTGGCGGCTCATGGCCACCGAGCTCTTGGAGCTGGTCGCCTTGAAGCGGCTGATGAACCGCTCGGCTTGGGCGATGTCGGCCTGCTGGCGGTCGAAGGAGTTCTTGAGCGTCTCGATCCACAGCGTCTTCTCGGCGCGGAACTTGGCGTAGGGCGAAGGCCAGGTGCGGGCCACTCCCAGCTCAAGCTCGACGATGCGGTGCGCCAGGTTGTCCACGAAGCTCTGGTCGTGGGTGATGAACAGCACCGAGGCCGGCATCGACTTGATGTGACCTTCCAGCCACATGATGGACTCGAGATCCAGGTGGTTGGTGGGTTCGTCCAGCAAGAGGACGGTGGGACGTCGCAGCAGCACCTGGGCCAGGGCCGCGCGCATGCGCCAGCCACCCGAGTAGCTGGCAAGTTCCCTCACCTGCATCTCCTGGGTGAAGCCAAGGCCCGCCAGCACCGTGGCCGCCTCGGACTCGAAGCTCCAGCCGCCCGACACCGCCAAGCGATCGTGCAGGTGGCTGTACTCCTCGTACTCCTCCTCGGTGGCGGTCATCGCCTCCATCGCGTGCTCGATCTCCTCGCAGCGGGCATGGGCGGCCTGCAGCCCCTCGAAGGCGCGGCAGGCGTACTCGAACACCGTGATGCCGGCTTCTGAGGTGTCCTCGGCAGCGTCCTGGGAGAGGTAGCCCACCGTCTCGCCACGGCCCAGCGCCAGGGTTCCCTGGTCGGGCTTGACCATCCCCGCGATGATCTTGAGCAGGGTGGACTTGCCTGCGCCGTTGATGCCGAAGAGGGCGACGCGCTCGCCGTCCTCCACGCGAAGGGAGACGTTCTTGAAAATATCCCGTTCGCCGAACGAGAGCCGCAGTTCCGATAGGTCGATCATGAGTGCGACAAAGATGCACCATCGCGCGCATCAGGACCAGCCACTACGGGAGAATCCGGTTCAGCGAGGAGCGGTGCCCAGAAGAATCCTGCCCATGCATCCGCGATCGCTCTCGACCGGGCAGGAGACCACGGCTCCGTGCGCCTTCGCATCGAGGTGCCGCCCCATGACATCGCGATTTTCCCTCAGGAGGGAGGTTCCCGTCAGGACTCGCTTCTTCGCGGCCATCGAGATCTCTTTCGGCTGGAACACCACGCGATGGAGACCGGCAGGCGCCTCGGGAAGGACAGCGTAGCACGAAGGGTAGTCCATGCGGGTCGGCACATCGATCCCGTCGAAGCTGGCCACCAGCGTGTCGTTGACCGAGAATCCTCCTTCAAGCACCACCGACTGGCCCGCACGCACGCTCCCCCGCAGCACCAACCCCTTTCCCTGGACCAGCGGCGCCACATCGAGGGCCGCACCGGCGTTGGCGTGATCGGCCCATTCCGTCGGCGAGACGTATCCCATGCCGGGATAGCGGGCCTCCAGGCCGGTCAGAAGCCCGTCGTAAGACGTCCATGTCTGCTTGTTCAGGAAGGTCGACTCGGGGTGTCCACCGGCGACCACGCTGCGACGATGCGTCAGCGCAGTGTCCAAGGCCTGCGGAGACTGCGCACTGGCATCGGTCGGCCAGCCATCGCTCCACCAGGCACAGGCGATCCCCCACATGCGACGTCCATCGCGCTCGACATGGCGGTAGCTGGGCGAGTAGCCGGTCCCGGCTTTCCAGTGGTTGATCTGCCCCACGTCGCAAAAGACCATGCCGCTGTCGGCAAAGCTGTTCAAGTCCGCCCCCGTGTACGCCATCCCGGGCGTGCGGATGAAGCGCGACACCCATGGATACAGGTCCAGGGACCTCTGTTCCGAGAACATCCGGCTCTGCGTCAGCTGCAAGTGCGCGGCGTCGTTCTTCTGGTATTCGTGCGCGGGATCCGGCTCGCGCAGAGAAGGATCATGATGGTAGCCGTGGCTTCCCAGATAGGTGCGCGCTTCCCAGCCTTCCATCCCTTCGTGCCGACTCAAGGATTGCAGGAAGGAGACGTAGCTGGCAGGAGCCCGCGAAGCCAAGTGCTCCGGCCCGTGGAAATCGCTCCAGTGCCGGCGCGCCGTGTCGGCCAACACACCCAGCTCGCGACCGCCCTCGAACCCGCCCGTGCTGGGATTCAGGACCTCGCCGCCCTGGGTCAGGTAGACCTCGTCCAACAGCATAGGACTGTCGGTCGCCGGCAACGACAGCGACAGCTCCACGGTGTCCGCCGTATCCCGCGCCACTTCCCAGTGGGAAAATCCCCTCGAAGCGGGAGTCACTGCCAGCGTAGTGCTCCAGAAGGCCCGCTTCACGGCGCACCTGACCGCATTCGTGATGCGCCGATGTTCGATGGCCTTCAAGGTGACGTTCAGGTTCCCCGTCGCCCCCAGCGAACCGATCCAGGCACCCACGTCAATCTTTCCGGCCCCCTTCAACACGCATCGTGTCGACATGACCGAAGAATCCTTGGCCGGTGCCCACAACAGAAGCTGCGCCTTGCCGGCATGCGCCGCCACCGTATCGCGGAAAGCCCACGCCGTCCCGAAACTCCACCCCTCCACGACCGGAGGCGTTCGCTTCCAATACATGCGATCCATCACCAGGACCCATCCGAGCCGTGCCCTGGGATGCAGGTCAAGCAGATGGGGAATGTTGGAATTGCAGGTGAGCGGGAACTGGGTCCGGGAAATCGGCGCCCAGGCATCCCGGTTGGGCAGGTCGTCGAAGTACCACATCAGCGAGCTCGAGTATCCGAACGGATGCTCCGACAGGGACACCTGCCCCTTCAAGCTGGTGTCGGCGCGCACCTGAAGAAAGCGCTGGAGGGTATCGCCCGCACGCAACCGAGGGCAGGACGCGGTTCCCTGGCCGATCGGCGTCGCCTCCTTCCAAAGCGGAAGGATGTCCAACGCATGGGCTCCACTGTTCTTCAAGCGCCAGAAGGAATGGAAGGCGTTGGGCTGGCAGACTTCCACAGGACCGGGGAAGCGGACCCGCGGCGTCAACTGCGCCAGATCGTCGCCCTCGCCCCAGCTTTGATCCGGAGGCAGCCACAGTCCGGCGGAGGTCCGCTGCGTGACTGGGCCGACACTCGCGGGAAAACGCAGCGAGAGCCCCTTCGGGAAGGAGGCGCTGTCCTGGCACCAGAAGCTCCAACGCAGGTTCAGAAGCTGGTCATCGCCCCAATAGCTCGCCCGGGAACGGCATCCGTTCCGATAGGTGGCCACGAAGGTCTGGGTATCCCCGACCGCTGCCGCAGGTTCGACCGAGACGGCGCTGTCCCCGTTGACAACCGCCCGGAACCAGGTGCCGTTTGCCGGGACTTTCGAAGCACCGACAGGCCAAGCTTGGACGGCTCCATCCGCGGCAAACGTGGCCGGCAATCTCGAAGCTTCGTTCCGCCCCGCCATTACGCAGAGCACGGCCGCACACAGACATGACAACATGGTGGTTGCAAAGTAACACGCAACGACTTGCTTCGCCTTTCATTCGCCCCACGTCAAGGAAAACGTCGTTTCCTATCCGAGCACGAACCCCGCCGCCTGCACCTTGACCAACGCCGTTTCCGGAAGAGCCGAGGGAACATCCTTCCAGTGGATTCCCTGCCACTGGCGGCGCACCGGGTATTCCTTGCGCAGGCGATCAAAGCCCTGCCCCCGCTGCACCTCGGGAAAGAGGGCAAGCCCCCGCATCGCCTCGTCGTCGCGGAGCGGATCGTGGACGGCTAGCACCGTCCGCACCAGCATTTCCCAAGGATCGTCCGAAGCTTCCGGCCAGGGCATCTTCAAGCACGGCACCTCCCCGCCCTCCCAGGCGGCTTCGCCCCACAGCCCGCCAAGCCAGTCGCGGATGCGGCGCGTTCCCTCGATCTTGCCCTCCAGGCTGTAGCCGGCCACGTGCGGCGACAGCAGATCGGCCACCTCGGGACTGGACTCGGGAAAAGCCGGCTCCGGGTCGAAGACGTCCAGCACCATCGAGAGGTCGGGACGACGGCGGCGCAGCACCGAAAGCTCCTGCGGATCCAGGACCGGACCGCGGGCGGCATTGACCAGCACGGCACCCGGCTTGAGGCGCATCAGGTCGGAAAGGCCCGCCAACCGCACGGTGGGGTGCTCCCCGCCACGATCCAGCGGCACATGGAAAGAAAGCACATCGCAGGCCTCGACCAGGGACGCCAAGGAGAGGAAGCCCTCCGCACCTTCGCGGGCCGCACGGGGCGGGTCGCAGGCAAGGACCGTCCAGCCCAGGGAACGGGCGATGTCGGCAAGGGCAGAGCCGGTGTTTCCCAGCCCCACCACGCCCAACGTGATCGGCTTGGAGAGATCCAGTCGGGCGATGCGGTGAAGATGGCAGAGAGCTGCGATCACGTGCTCCCCCACCGATCGGGCGTTGCAGCCGGGAGCCGCGCTCCAGGCGATTTGCCGCGTCTCGAGCCAAGCCTTGTCGAGATGATCGGTGCCGATGGTGCAGGTACCCACCGCCCGGATGCGGGAGCCCTCAAGCAAAGCGGCATCGACCTTGGTGATCGAGCGGACCACCAGGGCATCGGCCTCGCGCAACAGGGACGGGGGAATGGAGCGGCCCGGCACGAGCTCCACAACGCCCAAAGTCCCGAAGGCCTCTTGGGCCATCGGGACATTCTCGTCGACGACGATGCGGCGGCGGCTCACGCCTGCATCCGCATCATTTCCTGGTAAGCTTCCATCGTCTTGTTGCGGATCTCCAGCATGAGATTGAAGGAGGTGCGGGCTTCCTCGAGGGCCGAGGTCACCTGGTGCACGTCCTTGATCTCGCCGGCCACGAACTTCTCGATGCTGGCATCGGCCACGTTCTGCATCGAGTTGACGTCGCCAAGGAATTTCTTGAACGTGTCCTCAAAGCTCGGAACGGCCGAGTCGCCGGTACGGATCTTGCCTGGTTCAGCCCCGGAGGCGCCGACAGGTGCGATTCCGGAGGATATGCGTTGGATCGGGTCCATCTATGCCTCCTTCAGATTTCCAGAGCCTTCTGGATCATGGCCTTGGTGGATTGCAGGGCCGAAGCGTTGGCTTCGTAGGCGCGGGTCACCGAGATGAGGTCGACCATCTCCTGCACGACGTTGATGTTGGGATAAGCTACATACCCGTCGGCGTTCGCATCGGGGTGGCTGGGATCGTGGACCAGCCGCGGCGCGCTCTCGTCCTTGACGATGCGGTCCACCTGCACGCCGGTGCCGATCTGGTCGCTGCTGACCTTGAACAGGTCCGAGGGGATGGGCAGATGCCGTCCGTCGGTGCGCCAACCTACCATCGAGGGGTCGGCCAGCACGAACTTGGGCTCGACCTCGGTCGGATCGGCCTTGAGCACGGCGGTCTGCCGCTTGTAGGGCCCGCCCTCGTTGGTGCGGGTCGTCTCGGCATTGGCGATGTTCGAGGAGATGAGGTTCTGGCGCAGGCGCATGGCCCGCAGACCGGAAGACGAAATGTTGAAGCCGGTGAAGAGCTGGACCAACGGCATGGCTTACATCCCCCTTCCGGCGATGGCCGACTTGAGCGTGGAGTAGCGGTCGCTGAGGAACTTGGCCGAGGCCTGGAAGAACAACTGGTTCTCAGAGAGCTTGGCGGCTTCCATGTCGACATCCACATCGTTGATGTCGCCGGGAAGCAATGCGCCGCTCGGGCGGTAGGCCTTGGGCGAGATCTTGCCGATGTCGGGACGTCCGATTTCGAAGTGGGCCGCGTTGGTACGGGCTCCCATCAGCTGCATCGGATCCAAGGCACGCTTGAGCTCGTCCTCGAAACTGACCTCGATGCGCTTGTACCCGGGGGTCAGCACGTTGGCGAGGTTGTTCGAGATCGCCTTGCCGCGCATGGCCGAAGCGTCAAGCGACTTGCGCAGGGCGGGGACGGACATGTGCCTGGAGATGGAGTTTTCGAAGATCACGTCCAATCCTTATGCAAACCACAGGCCAAACGATCCCGCACCCATCCACCCTCCCAGAGGCAGCATTTGCCCAGCAAAACGGAGCTTTTTGCCGGAATCCTTTGCCTATCGGGCAGGAATTTCCTGCCTACAGGGGAGGCAAAGGGTGCCGCGCGGACGCGCCAGGGATCGTCCGTGGACCATCCCCCACCCCTGCCCCTCCCTGTCAGGGAGGGGAACGATGCCAGCAGCGCGGACGCGCCAGGGATGCTGGCCGACAGGCCCAAGACACCGCAGGCCCCATATCGGGTGTGCAACCGCAAACGTCGGTGTAGGGGCGGAACTGAGGTCCGCCCTTACAACGTTGCACACATGCAACGTCGGTCACGTGCCGTTTGCGGGATGGTTGGGCCGAGGAGGCTTGGCAGGCAGCCCGGCCCGCAAAGCGGGGGCACCCGGATCGCCTAGGCCTGGAGGAGCTTGCGCAGGACCTCGTCCAGGATCGCCATGGTGGTGGCGGCGTCGATCTCGTGGTAACGGATGGGCAAGAGCTCGAGCTTGCGGATGTCGGGGGCTCCGTCTTCGTTCCAGGGGAACACGCACAGGATCTCTTCCCCGTACAGCGGATCGAAGAGGAAGACGTTGTAGGTGCGGCACTCGGCGCAGCGAGCCACCTTGACGGCATGTTCCGTGGCCGAGGCGAACTCCAGGACAGGCTCGACCTCCTGGCCGTCGTGGCAGAGCTTCCAGACCTCGCCCCGACCGGCGCGGAACTCCTCGATGCCCCGCGACAGCCAGGCTTTGTGCAGGCGAAACTCGCCCCGGGAGCAAGTCGAACGCCCTTCGATCCGGCGCACTTTCCAGTTGTCAGCACGACGCTCCCCGGCATAGACATCCGCTCCGGCCTCCCCCAACCAGGCCAAGGCCAGGTCGCAGGAAGGGCAGTAGGCATGCTCGAACACGCCGGGATGGAAGGCGATGGGCACCAAGCGATGCCCCTGTTCCGGGCAGGTCCTGTGCCCCGGTCCTGTGCTGTGTTCCATCCGTTCCTCCCTGTGCCGATCCGTGCCGAACTGCCTTCGCAAAAACGGGCAGATCCGCAAAAGGTAGGCAATACCTATATTTGCGCCCCTTCGAGTCTGTTCGAGCGAAAGTGGCGGAATTGGCAGACGCACCAGACTTAGGATCTGGCACCGCAAGGTGTGAGGGTTCAAATCCCTCCTTTCGCATTCCACATACCCAGGTTTCATCATAACAGGAGAGCAACGTGAACGTCACTGTCGCAACGCGCAGCGCCACCGAGAAGGAACTCACCATCCAGCTGCCCGGCGCAGATCTGGCCAAGGCCTTCGAAGCCCGCCTGAACGAAGCCCGCAAGAGCATCCAGCTGCCCGGCTTCCGCCCCGGAAAGACCCCCAAGGAACTGATCCGCAAGCGCTACAGCGCCGCGATCCGCAACGAGGCCATCGACGCGCTGGTCGAGCAGTCGGTCCGCGCCGCCTGCATCCAGGAGAAGATCAACCCGGTCGCTCCCGGCAACGTCGAGGAGTTCGACGCTCCCGAGATCGGCGCCGAGGGCGACGTGAAGTTCAAGATCGTGGTCGAGATCGACCCCGAGATCGAGGTCAAGGGCTACGAGAACCTCGGCGTCGTGCTCGAGGTCAAGGAAGTCACCGACGCCGACATCGCGGAGGCCCTCGAAGGCCTGCGCGGCCGCGCCGCCGAGGTCAAGGACGCCGTCGAGCCCTCCAAGACCGGCGACCTGGTCGGTGCCACCTACCGCAAGATCGAGATCGACGGAGCCGAGCGCTCCATCACCACTCCATCCTTCCAGGCCGAGCTGGGCAAGGGCATCGCCGAGATCGACGCCGGCCTCACCGGCGTGACCGCCGGACAGGAAGTGTCCGTCGAGTTCACCTTCCCCGAGGACTACGCCGACGAGTCCAGCCGCGGCAAGTCCGGCAAGTACGAAGTGACCATCGACAAGGTGCTCACCCGCGTGTTGCCCGAGCTGACCGACGACCTGGCCGTGAAGTTCGGCATGGAGAGCCTTGCCGACCTCAAGGAGCGCGTCGCCAAGGACCTCGCCTCCAACGCCGACCGCGCCGCCCGCGAGGCCGCCTGGGACAAGGCCATCGACGCGATCCTCGAGAAGAACACCGTCGAGGTGCCCAAGGCCCGCGTGGCAAGCTACGTCGAGTGGCAGTACAAGCGCATCCAGCAGCAGCAGGGCGGCGCCCAGATGCCCGCGCTGGAAGCCATGATGCCGATCTGGGCCCCCGAGGCCGAGAAGACCCTCAAGCGCCAGCGCGTCATCGGCTGGATCGCCGAGAAGGAATCGATCAAGGCCACCACGGAGGAAGTGGACGCCCGCATCGCCGAGATCGCCGGCATGTACAACATCGAAGCCGAAGAGATCCGCGAGGAGCTCAAGCGTTCGGGGCGCATCGCAGAGGTCCGCGAGGAGCTGCGCGGCACCAAGACCCTGAACTGGCTGGTCGGCCAGCGCTAAGTCATCCCTTTCGGGACGCCTTCCAAGCCCTCGTACTGCCCAGGCGGTACGAGGGCTTTTTTCGTTTACATTCTTCCCATGCGCACGTTCCTTCTCGCCCTCCTCGCCACCGCGGCCCTCCATGCCGAGCCCATCCTGCAGGTGGACTTCGAGGCCGATGCCCTGGGCGGCTACACCCAGACCCTGGTGCAGAAGGAATGGCCGGGCGTCACCTGGTCGAACGGACTCTCGGACGGACGGGCCACCATCGTCTCCGGCGACTCCGTGACGGGCAAGGCCGTGCGCATCGCCTATCCGGCCAAGTCCTTCGGGCCCACCTTGGGCGGCGCCCAGTGGCGCACCTTCCTTTCGGGGAACCACGACACCGTGACCATGAGCTACCGGGTGCGGTTCGGGACGGACTTCGACTTCGTGAAGGGAGGCAAACTCCCTGGCCTGTGCGGAAGCAAGTGCAACACCGGCGGCAACGTCCCCAACGACACCGACGGGTGGTCCGCACGCCTGATGTGGCGCGACACCGCCGGGCACGCCGTCCAGTACCTTTACTTCCCCGGCCAGCCCGGCACCTACGGACTGGACCTTCCCTGGAAGGTCGACGGCAAGGCCTGCACCTTCGGCAAGGGGCAATGGCACGAGGTGCGCACCCGCATCGTCCTCAACACCCCGCGCAGGAACGGGCTGCCCGCCCTCGCGGACGGACGCATCACCAGCTGGTTCGACGGGCAGCTTGCCCTGGACACGGTGGGATTTCTGCTGCGCGGCGAGGACACCATGCACGTGAACCAGTTCTATTTCTCCACCTTCCACGGCGGTTCCGATTCCAGCTGGGCCCCTGCCCGCGACGTGTCTTCCCTCTTCGACGACTTCGACATCCGTTCGGGTTCCCCGGTCCTGTCCGCCGCCTCGAAATCCGCCTCCCGCCCCTTCCGCCTGGTGCGGACCTCCAACGGCACGATCCTCTCCGACCGCCCCCTGCCCCCCGGAACGCGCCTGCGCCTGTTCCGTCCCGACGGACAGATCCTGTCAAATTCCGGCGGCGTCCGCGGCACCGTCCTCTGGAAGCTCGAGGACCTGAAGGGCAAGCTCCTGGAGCAGGGAAGCTCCGCCCTGCCCTGACTGCAGCGCTGCCGGCCTCCAGCAGGCAGCGTCGTTTCGGCAGCGTCCCTGCAGGATCCGGGCTGCACAGGTCGCTCCCGACCACATCCAAGGAATGCGCTCGTGCCTGGCACGTTCCGTGCTTTATTGTCCTGCATGTCCGTTCTGCTGCTTGCCCTGCACCTCTGCGCCGCTCCGACCCTCGAACCTCCCCCCGCGTCCCTGGGCGAAAGCGGAACCCTGACGGCACTTGCATCCTCTCCTGACAGCCAGGCATCCCCTGGCGGTCGGATCCCCTCGTCTTCCCTTCAGCTCCCCTGCCCTCCCCTGCCCGGGCTGGCCTCGCATTCCTTGCGCACCCTGGAATTCGGAGCCGTCGGAGCGCTGGGAGGATTCATCACGGGGATCGCCGCTTCCGCAGACTCCCGCGACGGCAACTCCACCACCGTGATGCTCACCACGGCCCTTGGCTTCGTGGGGGGCAACACCTGGGGAGCACTTACAGCCGACAGCGCCATGGAACGCAACGGCAGCGTGCTGCTCACGCTCGCGGGCGCCGTCGGAGGCGGCCTTCTGCTGGGCGCCGCCACCGGACCGACCGGACGGGCCGAGATCGTCATCCCCGCAGCGATGCTGGGCTCCACCCTCGGAGCCACCTTGACGACGCAAAGCTTCGACTCCAGCCCCCGGCGCATCGGGGTCTCAGCCTGGGCTTACCCCGGACACGCCGGCCTGACCCTGTGCGGGAGGCTGCCATGAGACCCCTTCCCCTCCTCCCCCTGCCGCTGTTCCTGACCGGCTGCATCACGCCCTACCTGCTGGACGCCAAGCTCGATTCCGACCTGCCCACCGTGCCCGTCACCAGTGTCGGCGACAGCACACGGGCCGGAACCATCCAAGGGCAAGCCAGCCTCCAGCTCCAGCCCCGCAGGATCGACGATTTCTCCTCGGCCGGGCTCCTGCCCGAATGGAACACCTCCCCCATGCGCGGGACCGCCCAGCTCGAGGTGGTCACCGGCCCTCACCTGCGCCTCCAGACGGGGGCCGCTTACGGAGCAAGCCCCTCCGCCTGGGCCGGCGGCGTGCTGCGCCTGCGCGACCGCTGGAGCGCCTGGGAGTTCGGTGCCTTCCTCGGGACCACCCGAATCCGCAGCCACGGCAGCTACCAACTGCACGACGACGAAGAAGGCTACACCGACACGACGCGTCACGCCTTTGCGCGCGACGACTGGAACCAATGGATGTGCTACAGCCTCAAGGTCGCGGCCCCCGACCACGGTCCGTGGCTTGAGGTGCGCACGACTCCCATCCTGTTCCTGGCAGACCTCGGGGACGAGGATCTTTCCGAATGCCTCGGCAGCATCGGGATCGGCTGGACCCAAGCCCTCGGAAAGACCCGGTTGACAGCCTCCGCAAGTGCCCTGTTGAGCCAAGGCAAAGCGACGCCCCAGCTTTCGTTCCAGCTCCAACATCCCCTGGGCAAGCTCTGACGGTTGCATCCGGCGGTCGCAAGTGGGAAAGTGAGGCTTCAGACGCACACTTCACTCACCACCACCCAAAGGAGCCGCGATGCTTTGTCCATTGGCCGGATACCCGATCGACGAGAAGGGCGCCCGTATCGTGGCAGGCCTCACTACGTTCCTCGCCCTGGCGCTCCCCTTCCTCTCCCGGAACGCACAACTGCTGCTGCTCGCACTCCTGATCGTGGACTTTGCTCCGCGCGCCTTCTCGCGGCCGTCCTTGAGCCTGTTCTCGAACCTGGCCCGTCGGATCCTCGTCCTGGTCTCGGCCAAGCCCCACAAGGTGGATGCCGGTCCCAAGCGATTCGCCGCCCGCATCGGGCTGGGGATGCTGCTTGCCATGCTTGGCTGTGCGCTGATGGGGTGGCAGACGGGCCTGGTCGCCCTGGCCGCGATGCTCGCGCTGTGCGCCACCCTCGAATCGACCGCGGGCTTCTGCGTAGGCTGCTGGATCTGGAGCCGCTACTGGCGGCTGCGGTATCGCAGCAACCTCAGAGCAGGTTGAGCTCGAGCCTCGCCGCCAGGGTCATCTTGGTCTTGTCCCAAGGCGGATCCCAGACCAGCTCCACGTAGCAACCGGAAACCTCCGGGAGCTCGGCGACCTTGTTCTGCACGTCAGCGACGATGCTGTCGGCCACCGGACACGCCGGGGCCGTGAGCGTCATGCGCACGTTCACCACGCCGAAGGCGGCCACGTCGATCTCGTAGACCAGGCCCAGGTCGTAGATGTTGACCGGGATCTCAGGGTCCTTCACCGTCTTGATGGCAGCGATGACCTTGAGCTTGAGCGCCTCCAGTTCCTCGGGTTCGGTCACCATGCTTACCCCCTCTGCGCCAACACGAGCGCGTAGAGCTTCATCTGCTTGACCATGGCCGAAAGGCCGTTGGAGCGCGTGGGCGACAGGTGTTCCTTCAGTCCCAGGCGATCCATGAATCCCAAGGAGGCCTTCGCGATCTCGGCGGCCGGACGGTCGGAGAGGATCGCCACCAGCATGGCGATCAGGCCGCGCGTGATGGCCGCGTCGGAGTCCGCATCGAAGTGGACCACACCGTCGCGGACCTCGGGATGGAGCCAGACCTGCGACTGGCAGCCCTTGACCTTGTACTTCTCGTCGCGGTGCTCGTCGGGGTACGCCTCCAGCGTGTTCCCCAGCTTGATGATCTCCTCGTAGCGTTCCATCCAATCGGAGTATCCGCCCAGCAGGGCCTCGAGACGGGCTTCGCGCTCCTCGACGGTTCCGGTGAAGTCGATCATTTCAGCATCCCCACGACGCGGCGGAGTCCGGCGACCAGGGCGTCGATCTCCTCCTCGGTGTTGTAGAAGGCAAGCGAGGCGCGGATGGTGCCCGGCACGCCGTAGCGGTCCATCACGGGCTGCGCGCAGTGGTGGCCGGTGCGCACGGCGATGCCGAGCTGGTCCAGCAGCACGCCCGTGTCGTAGGGGTGGACCCCGTCGATCACGAACGACAGCACGGCGACCTTCTCCGGCGCGGTGCCCAGGATGCGCAGACCGGGGATCTCCAGGAGCTTGGGGGTGGCGTATTCGAGCAACTCGTGCTCGCGGGCCGCGATGCGGTCCAGCCCCACCGACTCGACGAACTCGATCGCCGCCCCAAGGCCGATGCCGCCCTCGATGTTGGGGGTGCCGGCCTCGAACTTCCAGGGAAGCTCGTTCCAGGTGGTCTTCTCGAAGGTGACGGTGGAGATCATGTCGCCGCCGCCCTTCCACACGGGCATGGACTCCAGGAGCTCGCGGCGTCCGTAGAGGATGCCGATGCCGGTGGGTCCGTGGATCTTGTGGCCCGAGAAGGCCAGGAAGTCGCAGCCCAGGTCCTGGACATCCACCTTGAGGTGCGGAACCGACTGGGCTCCGTCCAGCAGGGTGACGATGCCCCGGCTCTTGGCCTTGGCGATCATCTCCTTGACGGGATTGATGGTGCCCAAGGCGTTCGAGACGTGGGTGAGGGCCAGGAGCTTCGGGCCCTTCTCCAGCAATTTGTCGAATTCCGTCTGATCCAGCACGCCGCGATCATCGACCGGGATCACAAGGAGGCTTGCGCCCTTCTCCTCGCACACGATCTGCCAGGGCACGATGTTGGCGTGGTGCTCGATCGCGCTCACCAGCACCGTGTCGCCTTTTGACAGATTCTGTCGTCCCCAGGTGAAGGCCACCAGGTTGATCGAGTCCGTGGTGCCGGAGGTGAAGATGACTTCTTCGCTTGCAGCGGCGTTCAGGAAGCGGCGCACGCGCTCGCGGGCCGCCTCGTGGGCGTCGGTGGCCTTCTGCGAGAGGTAATGGACGCCGCGATTGACGTTGGCGCGGTAGGTCGTGTAGAAGTCCGCAATGGCCTGCTGCACGACGGTGGGCACCTGGGCGGTGGCGGCGTTGTCGAGATAGATGAGCGGCTTCCCGTGCACCTTCTCCTCCAGGACGGGGAAGAGGGCGCGCAGGGCCTTCATCGAGAGCGGTGCGGTCATGCTTGGGCCTCCAGCAGCTGTTGGATCCGTCCCTTGAGCTCCGGCCAGGGCATCCGGTCGGCCACTTCCTGGAGGAAGGCCTTCACCAGCACGGCCCGGGCCGCTGCCTTGGAGAAGCCGCGCGCCTGCAGGAAGAAGAGGGCCTTCTCGTCGAGGTTGCCGGTGGCGCTGCCGTGGCTTGCCTTGACGTCGTCGTTCTCGATCTCCAGCTGCGGCCGGGCGTGCACCTGGGCCTTGCGGGAAAGCAGGAGGTTGCGGTTGGACTGCTGGGCGCGGGTGCCCGTTGCGCCGGGGCGCACATAGACGCGTCCGTGGAACACGCCCGTGGCCTCGCCGTCCAGAACGCCCTTGACGACCTGCTTCGAGCGGCACTGGGGCGCGGCATGGTCCACCACGGTCTGGATGTCGTGATGGCGCTTGGCATCGGGTCGGAACACCCCGTGGATGGAGCCTTCGGCATCGATGGCACCCAGGGCAAGGATCGTCTCCACGCGCGCCACCTCGGCACCCAGCTGGGCCAGGTGTCCGTCGTAGACACTGGAGCGCGCCGACTTCACCGCAGTCGCGGCCCAGCAGATGTCCAGCTCCCCTTGCAGGCCGATGCGGCCGTGGACAAGCTTGGCGTTCTCGCCCAGCACGATCTCGGTCGTGACCAGCGAGCGGTGCGGCATCTCGGAGGTGCTCTCGTGGACCTCCGCCAGGCTTGCCTGGGCGTTCGCGCCCAGCACCACCAGCACCCAGTTCCAGGCCGGCGACACTGCCGAGTACTGGCGATGGAAGAGCTGGAGCGCCGTCACCAGATTCACTCCTGCCGGCACGAAGAGGAGCACGCCGTTCTGGAAGCGGGCCAGGTTCCAAGCGGGAAGGGACTGTCCCTGCCAGTCGATCGCACCGCCCAGATTCTCCTCAAGCACCATGGCAAGCTCAGGACGGGCCAGGGCCGCCGCGAAGCTTCCGAAGAAAGCGCCATCGGGCAGGTCCACGTAGTCGTGAACCGGCTGGCCGTCCACCAGCTCGAGCATGGGAGTGTCGGCTTCCAAAGGATAGGTCGACTCGCCGCCGTTGAGGAAGGTCGAGCAGTCCACCGGACCCACCGCGCTCACGTCCTCGTCGAGCAGGAAGCGGGCCGCCGAGGTGTACTTCCATTCCTCGGCCTTGCGGCTGGGCAGGCCCAGGTTCGCCGCGGCGTGGTTGGCCCGGGCCCGAAGGTCCAGGAGCCATTGGGGCTCGCCGCTCACAGGCCGGCCTCTTCCAGCAGCCAGTCGTAGCCGCGCTTCTCAAGCTCGAGGGCCAGGTCGGCACCGCCCGAGCGGATGATGCGGCCCTTGGCCAGCACGTGGATGTGGTCGGGCTTGATGTGGTCGAGCAAGCGCTGGTAGTGGGTCACCAGGATCATGGAGCGATCCTCGGCGCGCAGCCAGTTCACGCCCTTGGACACTTCGCGCAGGGCGTCGATGTCCAGGCCAGAATCGGTCTCGTCCAGCAAGCACAGGGAGGGCTCGAGCACCAGCATCTGCAGGATCTCGTTACGCTTCTTCTGACCGCCCGAGAAGCCCTCGTTGAGGGAGCGGGTCAAAAGCGCGGGGTCCATCTCCAGGACCTCCATGCGCTTGGTCACCAGCTCGATGAAGCCGGCACCGTCGATCTCGGGGAGCCCCTTGTACTTGCGGTGCTCGTTCAGGGCGGTGCGCAGGAAGTAGCTGTTGGAGACGCCGGGAATCTCGATGGGGTACTGGAAAGCCAGGAAGACGCCTTCGCGGGCGCGGTCCTCGGGCTCCAGTTCCAGCAGGTTCTTGCCCTTGAAGAGGATCTCGCCGGAGGTGATCTCGTAGGCCGGATGGCCCGCGAGCACCTGCGAGAGAGTGCTCTTGCCGGCGCCGTTGGGCCCCATGATGGCATGGATCTCGCCGACGCCGACCGTCAGCGAAAGCCCTTGGAGGATCTCGTGTCCTGCGACCCGAGCGTGGAGGTTCCGGATTTCGAGAAGTGGCGTCTGGCTCATGATTTTAAAATAGCACCAAAATGGTGCTGTATCCAAACGGAAAGATTCGCAGGTCGATTTTGAGGCGCTCCCACCACCGGGCCGAACCGCCCGTTCCTCGCGCCAAAGCCCCCTCTTGCCGTCAGTCCACGGCAATAAGCGAACAGAATCTCTTCCTTTCCAGAAAGTCGTTGCGACGGGAATTAGCCAAGTCGATATTGCCCCTCCAGATATGCTTCCCGCTTCCGCCCTGCTGACACTCCTCGCCCTTGGTGTGCACGCCCCTGCCGCCGTGCCGGCACGGATCGACACCATCCCTGCCAATCCCACGGCCATCCCCCTCGCACCGCCCGCAGCGGCATCCGACCGCAGCGCAGACTCGCTGCTCATCCTGCGGTTGCAGCAACGCATCGCCACCGGCGACAGCCTGGCGCGCCTCGTCGCCGACACCCTGCTGGGCACCCGCGATTCCGCCGCCCGCCTGGGCAAGGCGCTGGCACGCAGCGACAGCCTGCAGCGCGCCGAGACCCGGCGCAAGCTGGAACTCGGCGATTCCCTGACCCTCTTCAAGAGGCCCGATTCCCTCACCCTCCTGATCGACACCCTCGCGGTGCTGACTCCCACCCTGGCCTGCGACTCGACCTTCCTTCGCCACACCATCGAGCAGGCCGCCTTGAGGGCCGGTTATTCCCTGCGCCTGCGTCCCCAGCTGCCGGGCCTGCGCAACTACACTCCCCTGCGCGTCTGGATGGATGGGACGCCCGATTCCGCCTGGCTCAAGCTCGACCTCAACGGGAAGATCGTGACCGAAGGCCGCTCCATCGAGGACAGCTCCAGCGTCCATCGCCTCGAGCGCGGCGCCCTGCGCTCGCTGTTCGGGAACACCGTCCTGCCTCCCGAAGCCCCCGAGCCGTGGCACTGGAGCCTGCGCGCCGCCGCCCTGCTCTCCGTCCTTCTCGCCTCCACCTTGGTGACCCTCTGCCTATGGTAGCCCGCATCCTCTGCCTGATACTGACCCTCCTGCTCCTTTCCTGCAACGTGTACAACCCCTCGGGGGAAGCCTCCCCGACCACCGATCAGGAATGGCTCGCACAGGGGCATGCCCAATTGCGCGCCCGGGAATTCGCCCGCGCCCAGGAGAGCTTCGGGCACGTGCTGGCCCAAGACAGCGCAAACACCCAGGCGTGGCAGGGCTACCTGAAGGCCCTCTCCGGAGGGACCCTCGACCTGCCTCTGCTGGCGCGCGAGGTCCTCGACGCCCGCGCAGAGGGGCGCAAGCCGCTTTGGGACATGCCGCTTCCCGGCAAGGACTCCGCCTATCGCAGCATCATCCCCGTGTGGGAGGCCATGGGGCGCTGGCGTCGGCTCGACAGCCTGGGGCGATCGACCATGCCTTCGTGCCAGAAGACAGAATTCGGCATGATCACCCTGGCCCATTCCATGCTGACCCTGTGGGACTACAACCAGGACTCCCGGATCGACTCCGTCGGCGACCGGATGGCGTTGCTCCTCTTCGGAGGGGCAGGCGCCATAGGCACGGGAAGCTTCAAGCCAAGCCTCGAGCTGATGAGCTTCACGGCCCTGGGACCGGACGGAAAGGCCGACACCTCGGGACGCACCGATCCGGAGAAGATTGCCTTCTTCAACGGGATGCTGCAGCGCGCCGGCCAGGATCTCTCCACCTTGACGAGCCTTGCGGGAAACGACTCCCTCAGCGAGCTGGCCTTCTCGACCCTGAAGGGACACGACCTCGGGATGGTGGACCTCTACAGGATCTCCGACGCCAAGGACAACGATCAGGACGGCTGTGTCGACGAAGAGATCCTCGACAGCCTGGACAACGACGGCGACGGCCTGATCGACGAGGATGCCCGCGCCGGCTTCGTCCGTTCCGCGGCCTGCCGCACCCCGGACGGCGGCACCGTCCCGGGATGCCTCGCCCAGCGCAGCCTGCCCGACGGCATCCGCGGGGACCGCCTTGCCGACGCCGAAGGGAACGGCCTTCCCGGCCAGGACTCCGGCACGACGCTGGTCTACGGGGACGACAAGGGCCACCTCGCCATCTTCTCGCCCTATTGGAACCCAAAGGATCCGCGGTACCCGCTCCTGCACTGGAAGCGCACCTGCGGCTGGGGTCGAGATTCGGCGCGGATCCTCGGGACGACCTGCAGCGACGGCGCTCCCCTGGACCTGACGGCCCGCCTCGCGATCAACAAGGTCGTCGCCGCGACCCCGGCCGGACTGCCGCGCGCCCGGACCGGCTGCCAGCTCCTGGGAGGCTGCTGGTGCCGTCAGCTCGAGACCCTGTCGCCGCAGGCAGGACACCCCCGTGCTCGTTGAGCTGACGCTCCTGGGCCTGCTTCACGCCGCGCCGATGCCGGCCCAGGAAGCCATGGCCGAGAACGAGGCAAGGATCGAGGCCAATCCGGCCCTGCTCGGCTCCGACCCGCAAGACCCGCGTTTCCATGCGCGTTTGACGCTGGCCCACGCCGACCTTCCGATGCAGGACTGGAGGACCTTCAGCCCCCACGGCCGCATGCTGCTGCGGGGCAAGCCCGACGAGATCCTGGAGCGGCAGGACTTCATCGACGCCCTGTGGAGCCTCGACGATCGTCCCGTCTCCGTCCGCAGCGGATTCGGCCTGGCCCTGTGGCAAGGCTGCTGGGGCGCCTCCGCCTCCCTCGAGGCGCACCCGGGCCTTCGGCTCGACCACGGCGTCGCCCTCCCTTCCGTCGCGGTCTGGGACTCCACCGGCATCCATGTCCGCGCCGCTCTCGCCCAGGAGTTCGGCGCCTGGCGCCTGGGCACTGGACTCCACCTGCGTCGCCAGAGCGGTTCGGTGCTGACCGCCGAACTGAGCGATCCCGAAGAGGCGCGCCGCCGCATCCGCTCCCTGAAGGACAGCATCGCAAGCCACCTCCAGGACGGTGGCCGCTGGAGCGCCGGGGTGGATCTGGGCGCCTTGCGGACGCTGCCCTCCGATCTCCAAGTCGGCGCAAGCCTGGGAGGCGTCGGCATGGTCGACCGCCACGGCTCCCTGGAACGTCCCGCCCTCGGCATCGCCTTGGCCTGGATCCCTGCCAGCTTCCGGCAGGAGACCGCCTGGGACCGACGGCTCGCGGCGGGCATCGGTCTGCGCGACCTGCTCGACCCGGACATCCCCGCCCTCGGCCATCTCGACATGGGCGCAGCGGTCCGGCAGAACCTCTCGAAGAGCGCCCTGGAGATCCGCTCCACCGCAGGCCTGCGCGGCGGCTGGCCGTGCGCCGGACTCGGCCTGAGCCTGGGCATCCTCCGCCTGGACGGCGCGGTCTGGGTGGAGGACCTCGACAAGGTCCTGGGACGCACCCCTCTCCAGCACTGGGACGTGCGCCTCCAGCTCGGGATCTGAACGCGATCCAAGTCCCTTCTATCCCGATCTCCTGATCTGTTCCATGGGCGCCTCCCCGCCTTGCGGGAACCGGGCTGCCTGCCAAGCCCTTCTCCCACCCTTCGGGCGTGAGCTCCCCGCATTGTGAACTCGATGGGAGTCGGCAGATCCAACCCACCCCGGCCCGCCCGACCAGGGCGGGAGACCTCGTTGCCGAAGGGGCTTGGGCCTGTCGGCCGGCATCCCTGGCGCGCGTCAGCGCGCCGCATGCGTCATCCCCTCCCTGACAGGGAGGGGCGTAGGGGTGGGGGATGATCCATGCATGATCCCTGGCGCGTCCGCGCCGCTGACATCCTCCACCCGCACCCGCGACCCATGCACCGATCCGAGGAATTATCCTATCGTTCGATCGACAACACCCCGATTCCTCTCCCTTGGCGGAGCCTGCAAGCGATGAACGAACAGCAGATCTTGAAGTGGAACCGCCTCCTCCATCAGTCGAGCTTCGCCTGGTGGGATTGGGACATCCTCGCCAACCGCGTGGAATTCAACGACCTCAAGGCCACCATGTTGGGCTATGATCCTCGCGACTTCGACGGCAAGGGCTACCGGGGCTTCACCGAACTGCTGCATCCCGACGACCATGCCAAGACCATGGGCGCCATGCTCAAGGTGCTCGAGCAGCGGACTGGCCTCTACCAGATCGACTACCGCATCCGTTCCCTGGACGGAGCGTACCGATGGTACATGGACCGCGGCATCGTCCTGTCCCGGGCCGCCGACGGGCGCCCGCTCCGGTTGCGCGGCATCGTCATCGACCTGGGCAAGGAAGCCCAGCGCAGCGGCGATGTCGAGGCGCTGCTGGACATCCTGGACACGACCGCAAGCCGCCTGACCAAGCTGGGCGTCTCGTGGCTGACGCTGTGCTCCTGCTGCAAGAGGATCAAGCACGACGACGCGCACTGGATCGAGATATCCCCGGAGCTCATCGAGATCGTGGGGGACGACATCTCGCACGGGATCTGCCCGGCATGCATGCAGGAACTCTACCCGGAGTACGCCGAGAAGGTGCTGGCCAAGCGGGGCATCCCTGTGCCACCGCCTCCGATGCGGACGGATCGGTAAAGCCTGCACCGACCCTGCGCCCGGGACGCATCCGATCGCTTCGCATTTTAATGCTGCGCCATTAGATGTATCGACATATATTGTAGCTATGACGATCGAGACCGAGATCCAGCAGACCAAGTGGGAGAGCTTCCGCCAGAAGGCCGTGATCAACGTCCTCTACACCTGCCGGGTGCTGGAGGAGAGCAACGAGGCGCTGCTGCGGCCCTTCGACCTCACCCTGCCGCAGTTCAACATCCTGCGCATCCTGCGCGGCCAGAAGGGAAAGCCCGCCACCGTCAAGCTCCTGACCGAGCGGATGCTGGACAAGTCCAGCAACGCCTCGCGGCTGGTCGACAAGCTCCTGGAGAAGAACCTGGTCAACCGGGTGTCCTGCCCCAACGACCGCCGCGCCGTCGAGGTGACCATCACCGAGGAGGGGCTCGCTCTCCTGCGGATCATCGACAGGGAATTGACGAGGATCGACGCCCCGCATCCCGGCTTCGGCGAGGACGACGCCCGGCAGCTCTCCGACCTGCTCGACCGCCTGCGCACCACGGTGCGCCCGGACGCAGGACCCTGAGTCCATCGACAGATTCCGACAAAACTGACAGAATCCGACAAACCAGCGAACAAGGAGAGAGACCATGAAGATCCTGCAAGTCAATTCGAGCATCAAGGGCGAAGCCTCCGTATCCAGCCGCCTGGCGGGCCTGGTCAGCGCCCGTCTGGCCTCCAAGGAACCCGGCTCCGAGATCGCCGTCCGCGACGTCTCGGCCCAGCCCGTGCTGGACGGCGTCGCCCTGGGCGCCCTGTTCACCCCGGCCGAGAACCGCACCCCCGAGCAGGCCGCCCGCGTGGCCGTGGACGACGCGACCATCGCCCAGGTCCAGGAGTCGGACGCCATCGTGATCGGCGTGCCCCTCTACAACTTCGGCGAGCCGGTCCAGCTCAAGGCCTGGATCGACGCCATCGCCCGCAACGGCGTGACCTTCCGCTACACCGCCACCGGCCCGGTCGGGCTCCTCACCGGCAAGAAGGTCTACGTGGTGCTGGCCCGCGGCGGCTACTACAAGGGCACTCCCAACGACACCCAGACCCCGTGGCTGAAGAACGTGCTGGGATTCCTGGGCCTGACAGACGTCACCTTCCTGCACGCCGAGGGCCTGAACGTGAGCCCCGAGGCCGCAACCCAGGCCCTCTCCGCCGTCGAGGCCGAGATCGCCGCACTCTGAGCAGGGAGCCGACCGTGGAAAAGACAGAAATTGTCACAGGACGCCGCGTCGAGCGGCTGGTGGCCGGCCACGCCACCTCGGACGGGGCCGGCGTCAAGCTGACCCGCGTGCTCACCCACGACCTGCAACGCCGGCTCGATCCGTTCCTGATGCTCGACGCGTTCCGGAACGAGAACGCCGACGACTACATCGGCGGCTTTCCCGACCATCCCCACCGGGGCTTCGAGACCGTCACCTACATGCTCGCAGGCCACATGCGCCACCACGACAGCGCCGGCAACTCCGGGCTCCTCGTGCCCGGCGGCGCCCAGTGGATGACGGCCGGCAGCGGCCTGGTCCACTCCGAGCTGCCCGAGCAGGTGGGCGGCCTGATGGAGGGCTTCCAGCTCTGGATCAACCTGCCTTCAAGTGCCAAGATGGGCGCGCCCCACTACCGCGACATCCCGCCAGACCGGATCCCCGAGTTCGCCACCGAGGCGGGAGTGCTGGTGCGCGTGATCGCGGGCGAGAGCCACGGCGTGACAGGATCTGTCAAACGTCCCGACACCGAACCGCTGTACCTGGACATCCGCCTGCCTGCGGGGACGTCGTTCGAGCAGGATCTTCCGGCCGGGCACAACGCCTTCGTCTTCGCCTACCGCGGCAGCGTCGCGATCGAGGGATCGCCGGTTCCCGACCGCCACATGGCGATCCTGGAGAACACGGGCGAGGGCGTGCGCATCGAGGCCAAGGAAGAGGCACGGATCCTCCTGATCGCGGGCAAACCGCTCAAGGAGCCCATCGCCGCCTACGGACCCTTCGTGATGAACACCCCCGAGGAGATCCAGCAGGCCTTCGCGGACTTCCGCGCCGGCAAGTTCGAGGCCGCGTCCGTTCGCAAGGACTGAGGCACAAAGTTCCCCATCGGACCGGAAAGGTTGGTAAGCTCATTCCGGTCCACCCACGCAAACCAGGAGCATCCATGTCCGAGACCAAGCACACCAATTCCCCCTGCGCCCTCGAGCTCGAGCCCGGCACCCACCACTACTGCACCTGCGGCAAGAGCGAGAACTTCCCCCTGTGCGACTTCAAGGCCCACAAGGGATCCGGGCTGATCCCGCAGAAGTTCGAGCTAACCGAGAAGCAGACGGTTTACCTCTGCCGCTGCGGAAAGTCCAAGAACCTTCCCTTCTGCGACGGCAGCCACCAGACCGCCTGAGCCAAGACTTTCGCGCAACGTGATCACCAAGGCCTTACCTCCGGGGAGGCCTTTTTTCGTGCGCCCTGCGTTGCCCCTCCCGCTTCCGCTGAAACGCCCGCGAAACCCGAATTCACATCGTTTTACAACCAGCGAGGGCCGTCAGGAGGTTGATTGTCTGCATGGAAGCCCGCATCGCAAAGTCCCCCGCCCTCCTTTCCCTGGAAGACCGCGCCAACAGCTTCACCCACGCCATCGGCAGCGGCATGTGCATCGCGGGCCTGGCCGTCCTGGTGGTGCTCTCGAGCCTCACCGGCGACCCCTGGAAGATCGTCTCCTTCAGCGTCTTCGGCGCCACGCTGGTGCTGCTCTACACGGCCTCCTCCATCTACCACGCGGTCCATCGCCCCGCCCTGCGGCGTGCCCTGCGCATCCTGGACCACGTCTCGATCAACCTGCTGATCGCCGGCACCTACACTCCGTTCATGCTGGTGAACCTGCGCGGCCCGCTGGGCTGGTGGATGTTCGGCATCATCTGGACCCTGGCCGTGATCGGCGTGGTCCACGACCTGTTCTTCACCGGCCGCTTCAAGCTGCTCTCCACCCTGCTCTACCTGGGCATGGGCTGGATCGTGGTGCTGATCATGCGCCCGCTGGCCCAGTGCCTGCCCACCTCGGGACTGGCCCTGCTCATCGCCGGCGGCCTCTCCTACTCGCTGGGCGCGATCTTCTACCTCTGCGACAAGAAGATGCCCTTCGGCCATGCGGTGTGGCACCTCTTCGTGCTGGGCGGCAGCATCTGCCACTTCCTCTCGATCGTGCTGGGCGTGCTTCCCTTCCGGTCCTGAGGTCGGGCGCCTCCCCGCCCTTTGCGTCCTCGGTGACTTGGGCGGGGCCGCCGTGCTGCGGGCTCCCCTCCGGTCGGTGCCCCGGATTCCCCAATACGCAGAGGCGCCCCGTCGGGGCGTCTCGCAGGGTTTTGCAGCGGGGCACCCGCGCCTGCGGCGCGGCCCTGCGCATGGCTGGCGCGTCGGCAGGGATTGCCGAAACGCCGGAGCTTCCGGCTACAGGACCTGCGACGACGCCTCGAAGCGTCCCTTCCTGTAGCGGTAGTCGGTGCTGGAGCCTTCGCCCAGCAGTTCGCCCTGGGCATCCGAGCTCTGCGGGATCCCTTTGGTGAATCCCTTGCGATCGGCAAGGGGCCACAGGAAGTAGGACAACCCGACCGCCTGCTTCCCGTCGTCGTCGCTGATCAGCCGCGAAGGGACCACCAGTTCCGAGCTCTCGACCTGGACCGCCTGGTAGGCCGCCCCTTTCGAGACCAGGCACACCAGCAGGGAGCGCTTCCTGTCGTGGCCGTCCAGCAGGAGATCGGTCTTGCCGTCCCCGTTCACGTCCAGCTCCAGCGCCCAGGGAACCGCCTTGCGCTCGGCGGCGTCCTTGCGGACCGCGGGGGTGTAGTCCGCAGTCTTCCAGGTCGCAAAGCCAGGAGCCATCCCGTCCAACGCCTTGCGCATCGCGTCCGTGACGACCGGCTCGCCGGCCCGGGAAGCCGTCGCCGCCAGCAGCAGCGTCATCGCAAGGCGCGGGCGCCTCATCGCGCCACCTCGCCCCACAGCACCGTGCCGCGCCGGGCCGTGACCTTCACCGGCAGGATCTGTCCGGCCCTGGCCCCTTCGCCGGGAGCCACGATCACCTTGCGCGACTGCGGGGTCTTGCCGATCCATTCCGAGGCCTCGCGGCGCGACGGCCCCTCGAGCATGACGGATTCCGTCAATCCCACCGACTCGTCCAGCCGCTGCCGCGCGTGCCCGTGCTGCAGCTCGATGATCTCGGCCAGGCGCCGCTGCTTCTCGGCCGCGTCGATCGACTCCGCCATCCCGAAGGAGGGCGTGCCGGGACGGGGCGAGTAGGCGAACATGTAGGCCTGCTCGAAGCGCACCGCCTCCATCAGGGAGAGCGTGGCCTCGTGGTCTTCCAAGGTCTCGCCGGGGAAGCCCGCGATGATGTCGGTGGTGACGGCCGCACCGGGGATCAGTTCCCGCAGGCGCTCGATGGTCGCGAGGTAGTGGTCGCGGGTGTACTGGCGGCGCATGGCCTTGAGGATCGGGGTCGAACCCGACTGCACCGGCAGGTGCACGTGCGGCATCACCTTGGGGAGCCGTGCCATGGCCTCGACCACGGGGCGGGTGAAGTAGCGCGGGTGCGGCGAGGTGTAGCGGATGCGCTCGATCCCGGCCACCTCCGAGACGGCCGCCAGCAGCTCGATCCAGCTGCCGTCCTTGGCGCGGTAGGCGTTCACCGTCTGCCCCAGGAGCGAGATCTCCACCACCCCCTTGGCGGCCAGGCGGCGCACCTCTTCCAGCACGTCGTGCAGGCTGCGGCTCTTCTCCGGCCCGCGGGTGGAGGGAACGATGCAGTAGGCGCAATGGAAGTTGCAGCCGCGCTGGACGGCCACGTGCGCCAAGGCGCCCGAGATGGCCTGGGCGTAGGCCCCTTCGTAGACGCTCTCCCGCGAGGTGCCCACGCTGGTGTTGCGCCCCGAGAGCCCCAGCAGGCGAGGCAGCTCCTCGTAATGGTCCGGTCCCACCGCGAGATCCAGCTTGGGGAGCCGTGCGTACACGCTCTCCTTCTTGTTCTCGGCCATGCAACCGATCATGCCCAGCTTCATGCCGGGCTTGGCCTTCTTGAGGGCCTGGAGGTTGCGCAGCTTCTCGTAGGCGGTCTCCTCGGCCTTCTCCCGCACCGAGCAGGTGTTCACCAGCACGACATCGGCCCCTTCCGGGCTTGGCGCCTTGGTGTAGCCTTCGGTTTCCAGGAGGCCTTCCACCAGCGCCGAGTCGTACTCGTTCATCTGGCAGCCGTACGTCTCGATGTAGTAGGTCTTGTCGTTCATCAGGAACGGCCCAAGATACAAAGACCGCCTTGCCGGAAGCCTCGAGGCTTAAGGGATGAACTCGAAGGCCGCCCACTGCGACGCGGCCCTGACCGTATCCGTTCCCGCACTCGAGGGGTTGGCCGCCAGGTTCGGGCACGAATGGAGGGTCACCGGAACGTCCTCGGTGGGAATGCCGGGAATCTCCAGGCACTTGAGATACTCCACGAAGCGCCCTTGGGAGAACGGCTGCCGGGACACGACATTGCCGGAACCTGCCACGGCCTCGGGCCAGACCTCCAGCAGGTACCATCCCGTCCTGCCGGGACGCGCCATCCGCATGTATCCGTTTCCATCGATCGAAAGCTGCCCGGCGAAGGACAGGGTATCCCCGTCCGCCAGGGTCCACAGACGCGCCATCCCCGGCACGATCTGGTACCGGCCATCCGCGTCCGCCAGGCGCAGGCGCAGCGGAGCCAGCCCGTCGTGCAGGCGCACCACCGTCACCTTGAAGGGGACGCGGGAGGCCGAGACGCCACCGACCCGGGTGGGCGAGGCAATCTCCGCGCAGGCATGGCTTGCATTCACGGAAACCGTCGAGCTCACCGAATCGATGCAGGAATCGGGGATGCCCCCCTTGAACGGCACCGAGACCGGCACCCGCCGGGGAAGCGAATCCTCCCACCCTTCCAGCACCCAGACGGCGTTCTGATTGGGGATCGAAAGGCGCCCGGCCGAATCCGTCGCGGCTGCCCGCGCCAGCAGCACAGTGTCCTGCTGTTCCCACAAGCGCCACTGGAGCCCGGAGACGGTGCTGCTGCTCCCGCCTCCCGGCTTGATGTCCACCACCACGGTCAGCGGACCGGGAAGTTCCGAACCGCCCTTGCCGGCCAGGTCCTGGCCACAACCGAGCAAACCTCCCGAAAGGAGGCTCAAGGCAAGCGTCGCCGCGATGGTTTGGGGTAGGCGGTTCATTCTTGTGAAAATAGGCTACGGGTCAAGGGGACCAACTGGAAATTCACCAAGGCCACGCGCTCGGTGGGATCCTCGTCGCTGGCGGTCTCGGCAAGGATCTCGCGCCGGGTGCGGTCGAGGATCTCGCGGATGCGGCACATCCGGGTCTTGGAGACCGAAAGGATCACGGAGCTGGCGTGGATGTCCGGGTCGGAACCCGAGGCGATCCGGTCCTGGACCATCAGGAAGTATTGGCGTTTGAGGGTGCGCAGGATCTGGGCCGGGACATCGCCCGGAGTCAGACGGGCGCTCACCCCGTAGTCCCAGCCACCCTTTTCCTTGGGCACCAGCAGCTCCAGGCTCTCCAGCAGTTCCAGCGACTGCGCCACTTCCTCGGGGGTCGCGGCGGGAGCCAGACGCGAGGCGATGCGCTCGGCCGTCGGGTCTTCCAACTGCACGGCAAGTTCCCGCACCACGGCATGGATCCAGTGGCTGTAGTACGCCTCCTGCTTGCGGCCCACCCTGCCGATGGCCTGCCCAGCCTGGCTGCGCACCAGCTCAGACAGCAGGTCCTCGCGGCGGGAGAGGTTGGATTCCTGCCCGTAGTGGACCAGCAGCCGGAAGTAGTAGGCCGCAGGCCCCACCAGGGCCAAGGCCTTGAGAAACTTCTCGACGGAGTCCTCTGAGAGGTTGCGCCGTCCCTGCATGACCTCGGACAGGAAGGCATGGGAAGCAAAGCCGGCCTTGCGGGCGAAGACGCGGTAGGAGTAGCTGGGCGTCAGGATCTTCTTGGCCTCGAACCATTCGCGCAGGAAGATCCGATGGTCCAGGAAGGCAAAGACGGAAGGGAGCTCCTTGACCGACAGCGTTTCTTTGGGTTTGCTCGTGCTCACCTCTCCAAGCTAACCCCACGGTCCCCGCACGGCCAACTGCGCAAACCATGTTCCCGTTGTTCCCGTACTCGCGACGAGAACAGCGATTTGAACAACAGAACTACACGGCCCAAGCAAAAATCGGCTACAAAATCCGCAAATTCTGCGTATATCTCCAGCCGTGAGACCCTCCGACACCGAGATACCCACTACACGGAAACGCTCCGCCATCGGCACCATCAAGGTGTTCGACTTCATCGACTATCGCGAATTCCTGCGCGAAGTCTACCAGCGCAACAAGGCCATCGACTCGAAGTTCTCCTGCCGCTACATCGCGGCCAAGGTGGGCTTCAAGTCGGCCAGCTACTTCACGCAGGTCCTGCACGGCCGCACCGACATGACCCCGGCCATGGCCCTGCGCTTTGCCGAGTTCCTCAAGATGGAACGACGGGAATCGGACTACTTCGAACTGCTCGTTCTGTACGCCCGCTCCCGCAGCGCCACCGAGCGCCGCTGCTATCTCGAGCAGCTGGCCGCCTTCCGCGAGTCGAAGGCACACCTGGTCCCGCCCGAGCACTACGAGTTCTACGAGTGCTGGTACCACACGGCCATCCGCGAGCTGCTCCACATCGAGCCCTTCGCCGGGGACTACAACTACCTCTCCAAGCGCCTGCGCCCCAGCGTGCCGGTCGCCAAGGTGCGCGAGTCCATCGAACTGCTGCTGCGCCTGGACATGGCCAAGCGCGAGAACGACCTGGTCGTGCGCGCCAGCAGCCTCAGCACCACCACGGGCGAGGCAGTCCGGGCCGTGCAGGTGGATCAATTCCACACCGCGTGCCTGGAGCTCGCCCAGTCGACCATCGACGAGATGCCCCGCGAGGAGCGCAACCTCTCGACCCTCACCGTCACCCTCTCTCCCGATGCCATCGAGCGCGTCAACCAGGAAATCGGCGACTTCCGCCGCCGCATCATGGCCATCGCCGAAGCCGACAGCCAGGAGACCGAAGTCTACCACATGGGCATCCAGTTCTTCCCGATGACGCGAAAGGTCGTGGCATGAAGCCCATCGCCCTCGCCACCTCATTTGTCCTCTCCCTCCTCGCCCTCTCCGGCTGCGCCCAGATCGACAACGCCTCCCCGGTGGCCATGGGTCCCGGCTCCGAGACCTCCGGCCTGCAGTTGCAGATCCGCCTGGTCAACGCCAAGGGCGAACCCTCCCGCAAGACCGAGGTGAAGGTCGTGGCCGTCGACGGCTGGAACGACCGCGCCGCCGCCGGCAACACCGTGATCGCGCACCGGACCACCGACGATTCGGGCCGGGTGGAGTTCGACTCTCTTCCTGCGATCAAGCTCTCCCTGGAAGCCGACCTCGGCTCGGCCGTGGTCCGCCAGGAACTGGCCGTGGGCGCCAGCTCCGCCCAGACCCTGGTGCTGCGCAACGGCGGCATGATGCTCCTGCGCCTCAAGGGAGACACCGCCGGCATCCGCAAGATCCTGCTCTCCGGCACCGGCCTGGAAGCGAATCGGCAGTCCGACGCCTGGGTCTTCTCGTGGGTTCCCGTGGGCAGCTACAACGTGGTCGCCTGGCGCAACGGGGTCCTCACCCCGATAGCCCGCGTGTCCGCCGATTCCCTGCGCATCCTCGACACCACGCTCCAGGTGCAGGCCACCACCTTCCTGGACGACTTCGACGCCCCCTCGCTCCAGAACCTGTTCGGGGCAGGAGTGGGCGGCGGATCCTGGTTCGCCTCGGGCGAAGGCTGGCAAGGCGGCAAGAACCCCATCTCCAACCCCGACCTAGTCAGCGCCCGCGAGCCCGGCTGGCAGGCCCAATCGCTCCACGTGCAGTTCCAGGTCGACACAACCTCGCCGACCAACTATGCGATGCTGAACATGGATCTTGGAGGCGGCACCGCGCAGGGCTTCGGCCCCTTGCGGGACGTCTCGGCCCTCGACACGGTCGTCTTCATGGCACGCGGCCGCGGCACCGTCGTGTTCCAGCTCCTGGGAGCAAACGAGTGCATCTGGAGCGCCGATGTTGCCTTGAGCGGCGCTTGGGTACGCATCGCGCTGCCCTCCTCGGCCCTTCAGCCCTCCGGCGCCAACTGCGTCGACTGGCATGTCTCCGCTCCCAGCGTGCGGGCCTTGGGCTTCCGCGCCGCCCGCGACGCGGAACTCTGGCTCGACAACCTGGAGCTCAAGGGCATCAACCCGCTTGCGCTCTACCCCGAACTCCACTGAATATCCCGGTCAAACCCGAAACGACGAAAGCCCGGCAAGTGCCGGGCTTTTCCTTTTGCGGAAACCTCTGACCGGTCAGCGGACCTCGATCAGTTCCTCGCGGCAGAAGCGCACCTTGGGAAGGGAGGCGTACTTGTCCGAAAGGTCGCGATGGCCCAGGGCCAGCACCATCTGGGTCCTGTAGCCATTCACCCCGAGGATCTCGTCGTACTTGCCGGCGTCGATCCCCTCGATCGGGCAGGCATCCACCCCCAAGGCGGCGGCAGCGGTCATCAGGTTGCCCAAGGCAATGTAGGTCTGCTTGACGGCCCAGATGTAGCGAGCCCCGTCGTCGATGCTCTCGATCAGCTTGTTGACCATCATCCCCCGGTAGCCTGCCAGCGCCTCGGCCGGCACGCCGCGCACCGAGGCGGTCGCCTCGATCAGATGGTCGATGTCGGCGGTGGAGAAGGAGCTCGAGGCCAGGAAGACCACGAAGCGACTGGCGTCGGTCACCTGAGACTGGTTCCAGGAGACCTCGCGCAACTGCGCGCGCAGGGCCGGATCCTCGATCACCAGGAAGCGGTAGGGCTGGAGGCCGAAGGACGTGGGCGTGAGCCGCAGCGTCTCGAGCAGGGCGTCCCAGGTAGCCTCGTCGATCGCCTTGTCCTTGTCGAAGGCCTTGGTCGCGTAGCGCCACTGGAGGTTCTTGAGCAGTTGAGCAGATGTGAGCGTGTCCATGCGACACACGATACGCATCCGCGCGCCTCCCGTCCATTCCCTTCGCGTTTCAAACTCCCGTTCAGAATATCGGGTCCCGATCCCTCCCAGTTCGCCCATGACCTGATTTTGACAGTTTTTGTCATGGGATCGCCAAGCCGGGCCATCGGCGCTGGCACGCGGCCGGTCTTGGCCCCCGTGAATCCGCCTCATCGAGCGCAGGCACGGAAACCGCAACCAGCCCTGCAAGCTTCGGGTTGCGCCCGTACTCGGGCAGGCTCATCGGATCGGCGCCCCCCCGTGCGCTGGATCTGACGGAACAGGGCCGGAGCGCGGCACTCCTCTTTCCCGAAACGCTCGCGGAACACCGCAACAAGCCAGCGGAGATCGATGCTGAAGGAATCCATGGGCTCGGTGGAAGTCTCAGCGGTCTGGTTCACCTCCCAAAGAAGGCAACCGCGCAGCAGGTTCGACAGGTCGGGAACTTTCGTGCGTCCGCGCGAAGGCCCAGCCGATCAGGAGCGCCGCCGGGAGCGCCAGGATCCATGCGCTGAGCGACACGGCTTCATGGAACTGTGCCGTCTGCAAGGCAGTCCACTTGTCCTTCGTGATGTTGCCGCGGAACAGCGCAGCCAGGATCGAGCCGGCGATCGCGACGCTGACGGCGGAAGTGATCTGATCCGTGGTGTCGACCAGCGCCGCCCCGATGGACGTGCGGTTCCTGGGCGTACCCTTCATGACGTTCACTCCGGCGACCACGCCGACGATCCTCAGCCCCACCGCGATGCAGATCTGGGTCATCGCCACGAAGACATAGGAGGAGGTTCCAAGGGTCCCGTACAACCCAAGACCAGCCAGGACGCTCAGCGATCCGAGCAAGGCAGCCTTGTGGATCCCCACCCGGTCCACGAACTTCTCCACCACGAAGCCTGCCAGCAGCAAGGTGACGACCAGGGGCAGCATGCCCAGCGACGCCAGAGCCGGCGACCAGCACCAATCCAACTGGAGCTGGAGACTGATCATGTATCCGAGTCCGGCCATAGCCAGTCCCGTCGCAGCCTTGTAAGCGAGACCGCTCGAGACCAGGCGCTGGCCGACAAGCCCTGCATCGACAAGCGGGTGCTTGGTGGTCCGCTCGCGCACCACGAACAGGATCGCGGAGATCAGCGCGGCAACGCCTGCGGCCCACGGCAGCAGCTTGCCCGATCCCTCGTCAACGAACAGGGTCGGCGAGGCGATCGCCAGGAAGATCGTCGCCGTTCCGAGCAAGGCACCGGCGACGTCGATCGGTGCCGGGTGCAGTTCGTGGGGCTCTTCCGGCACGATGCCGGACCGGATGCCGACAAACGCCAGGAGGGCGATCGGCACGTTGACCAGCAGCAGCGCCTGCCAAGGCAGGCACGACAAAAGCAAGCCCCCGACGATCGGACCTGCCGCCAGCCCCACCAGCCCGACGGTCGTGATGACGGAAATGGCGCGGATGCGCAGCTTGTCCTCCTCGAATAGCCGGAAAGCCAGGGCGATAGTCCCCGGCGTCGTCATGGCTGCCGCGATGCCGATGCACATCCGGACGGCGACGAGCTCGCCTGCATTCTGAACAAGAACCGTCAAAAGACTGGCGACCGCAAGCAGGCCCAGACCGACGAGCATCATGCGCCGACGCCCGAAGCGATCGGCCATCGCGCCAAAGGCGAGCATGAGACCGCCGAAGGCCATCGCATAGGCGCCGACGATCCATTGCAGCGCCGTGGCGGAAGCGTGCAGCTCGCGACCGATGGTCGGCAGCGCGATGTTCAGGATCGAGTTGTCGAGCATCTCGAACAGGAAGACGGCCGACAGTCCCGCGAGGGCGGGCCAGACCTCCCGAAGCGATTGCGGATTTCTTGAAATACGGGCAGGCATGGTTTCTCCTTCGTTTGACGGAAGAAGTAACGGTTTGCTTGTTCCCGCTTGCGTGCGTACCGTCTAGCAGTGAGCGACGGCACGTTTTTACTCCGATTCCTGCAGAATAGATTCTTCGCACTGGAGAGTCAAGCCGAGGCGGGCCACCTGCCAAGCCCCTCTTCCAACCTCAGGGTTTGAGCAACAGCCAGTTGCGGGTCCGCCCCACCTTCCGGCGAAGCAGAACACAGGCTTGGCGACGCGAAGGACCTGTTCATCAACGCTGAGCATCAACGTTTCATCGCTGAGCTCCTGCTCATCGACGGAAAGCGACCACTACGCGACGCGAATCGACTTGTACGTTTTGAGCATGCGCCCTACCACAGCACCCCTCCCCTTGCTGATCCGCGAAGCCGTCCCCGATGACGCCGAGGAGATCGCAGAGATCCTGCGTGCCCAAGGCATCTTCGAGCACATCGCCCGGGAACCCGCCGAGGCCACCGTCGGCCGCCTGCGCGAGCGGCTGGAACAGGCGATTCCCTCGCACGACACGATCCTGGTTGCCCTGGAGACGGCCAAGGTCGTGGGCTACGGGGCCGTCCGCTGGATGCCCAACCTGATCCTCAAGGGGACGGACGGCTACCTCTCGGAGCTCTTCCTGCGCCCCGAGACCACGGGCAAAGGGGTCGGCACCCGGATTCTGGAGCGCTTCGACGAGGAGGCCCAACGACGCGGAGCCGAGCGGCTATGGTGCATCAACCTGCGTGACCGCGAGTCCTACCAACGTTCCTACTACCGCAAGCAGGGCTGGGAGGAAAGGGACATCGCCGTCTTCATGCACCGCTACCCGAGCCAGGGCTAGGCAACCCTCCAAGCCACTGCACCAAACGGGCGCATCTATCGCCAGAGTTCCTGCCTGGGTTTGGGGCGCGGCAAGGCAACGATCACGGCGCACAAGGACCCAGGCGTAGAGGCGCAGCGCCTGCAAGCCAGCTTGACGTCGCCTCAAGGGTGCCCCCAGCAGCGAGGCCGCAGGCTTCGTCATCCACACAACTCCATGATTCACAAGAGCTTGCGCGAACGAAAGTTCCTCAAGATCGCTTGATCGGCGTCCGTTTTGGTGTTATACTGGAAGCCGGTTCACCCATGGCAAACGTTACCAAAAAAGAAATCGTCGAAGAAATCTCCCGTCGCACCGGGATGACTCAGGCCGAAACCAAGGCCATCTTCGAAAGCCTCCTCGAGGCCATCGCCACGTCCCTTCGCGACGGGCGAAACATCGAACTGCGCGGATTCGGTCGCTTCAAGGTCAGGCCTCGCAAGCCCCGCCTGGCCCGCAACCCCCGCACCGGTGAAGTCGTCGAGGTTCCCGGCGGACTCAAGCCCGTCTTCGAAGCCTCGCGCGAACTGCGCGACCTGCTCAACGCCCCCGACCACGACCTGGCCTCGATTCAGAAGGCCCTGGGCGAAGTCTTTCCCTCGGACGCACTCGTGGAAGCTCCCGGTCCGTCCGAAGGATGAAGGTCCACAAGCTCCCCGAAATCGAGAACCGCAAGGCACGGCACAACTACTTCATCGAGGACACCCTTGAGGTAGGGATCATGCTGGCGGGATCCGAGGTCAAGAGCGTCCGCGCCGCCCGCGTCCAGATGGGCGACGCCCATGTCGAGTTCCACAAGGACGAGGCCTGGCTCGAGAGCTGCCACATCGACGAGTTCCAGATGGCCAACCGCTGGAACCACGACATCCACCGCCGCCGCAAGCTGCTCATGCACAAGCGCGAGATCGCCCAGTGGTCCAACGCAGTGGACCGCAAGGGCTACACCATCATCCCCCTGAAGATGTACTTCAAGGACGGGAAGGTGAAGGTCGAGATCGGCATGTGCAAGGGCAAGGCAGAGCACGACAAGCGCCAGACCAAGATCGAGCAGGAGCACAAGCGCGAGATGGACCGCGCCATGAAGGACGCCCTGCACAGATGAGGTTCCTCCGCCTGTTCCTGCTGCCGCTTCTCGCCGCAGCCACGAGCTGGGCAGGCATAGAGATCTCAGACACGACCGTGAACAGGGCGCAATGGCTCTCCCTGAGCGCGACCGGCAAGGGAAAGCCCCGACTGAAGATCAAGGACGAAGCCGCGACCCTCGAACTTTCCGACGGCGGCAAGATCGAGCTTCGCGCAGGCCGCGCCTCGATCCTGGTCTCGGGCAAGCTCCACGTCCTGTCCCCTGCCCCCCGGATCTCCGAGAACCGCCTGTTGCTGCCACGCAAGGCCACCCAAACCCTCTTCGAGACCCTGTTCCCCTCGCAGTTCCTGTGCGACGATCGCGAAGGCTGCAGCTTCACCGCCGGGGAGGAGCCTGCCGCCCACCGCCCCGAGAAGGTCCCAGCTCCCAAGTCTCCCGCGGTCGTGACCGCTCCCAAGGAACCCGAGACCCCGAGCACCCCGGAAGTCGCCGCCGTACCGACACGCAGCCGCAAGGAGCTCAAGGAATTCACCGTCGTGGTGGATGCCGGGCACGGAGGCAAGGACCCGGGTGCCAGTGGCAAGGACGCCGAAGGCAAGACGGTCCGCGAGAAGGACGTGACGCTGGCGGTCGCCAAGAAGCTGCGCGACCAGCTCAAGCGTCAAGGCTTCAAGGTCGTGATGACCCGCGACGACGACCACTTCGAGGAGCTCAAGTCCCGCACCTCGATCGCCAACAAGGCCAAGGGAGACCTGTTCGTGAGCCTGCACTGCAACGCCGTGCCCGCCCGCAAGGACAAGGTCAAGGGATTTCGGGTCTACCTGCTGCGGGAGGCCCAGAGCGAGAAGGACAAGGCCATCGAACGCCGGGAAAACGCCGCCATCGCGCTGGAATCGCCGAAGAACCGCGCCAAGAAGGGCCTCTCCCCCATCGAATGGATGCAGATCGAGCACCAGCTCAACCAGTTCACCAAGGAAAGCGAGCGAGTCTCCGGCTTGATCGTCTCCAATCTCCAGAAGAACGGACCCGTGAAGAAGGAATTCACCGGAGCGGGCCAGGCCGGATTCTTCGTGCTGGTCGGCGCCCTGATGCCTTCGGTCCTGGTCGAGATGGGCTACGTGAGCCATCCCACCGAGATGAACGTGCTGTCCGACGGCGAGCAGCAGGACAAGATCGCCGCCGGCATCAGCCGCTCGGTCACGGCCTTCTTTTCCAGCAAGCCCGGCAAGTAGTCCAGGCCCGATCCACCGTTAGCTAGATTGACACCCTCCATGTCGCAGGACCGCAACACCATTCGCATCCACGCTGGCGACCCCAGCATGCTCCGGACCATCCGGGACGTCTTCTCCTCGCGAGAACTCCTGGAAGTCCTGATCTTCCGTCAGATCCGCATCCGTTACGCCCAGACCGCGTTCGGCGCCTTCTGGGTGGTGCTCCAACCGTTGCTTGCCGCCACGCTCTACACGCTGGTCTTCGGCATGTTCGTGAAGGTCGCCTCCAACGGCATCCCCTACGCCCTGTTCTCCTACGCGGGCATGGTGAGCTGGAGCATCTTCTCCCAGGGCTTCGAGCGCGCCAGCATCAGCCTGGTCCAGGACGAGCGGCTCATCACCAAGACCTACTTCCCGCGCCTGCTCCTGCCGCTGTCCTCGGCGCTGTCGGTCCTGCCCGACCTGATCATCTCCACCCTGCTCCTGATTCCCGTGGCGGTCATCATGGGATATCCCCCCGGCCTCGACGCCTGGATGATCGTTCCCGCCATCGTGCCGCCCTTCCTCCTCACGATCGGCTCCGGCGCCCTGGTCGCCAGCATGAACATCCGCTGGCGCGACCTGCGCCAGGCGGCCCCCTTCGTGGTGCAGATGCTGGTCTGGGCCACTCCTGTCGCCTATCCCCTGGACATGGTCCCCGCCCAGTGGCGCGGCCTCCTGCTCCTCAATCCCATGACCGCCCCCATCATGCTCTTCCGCCACGCCTTGCTGGGAACTCCCCTCCCGCCTGCCTGGTCCCTCCTCGTGTCTTTTGGCATCTCGTTTGCCGTCCTGCTCCTGGGCTTCCACGTCTTCCGCCGCGTCGAGAAGACTTTCGCGGACTACATCTGATGAGTCTCCCGGCAATCTCGGTCACTGGCCTGACCAAACGCTACCGCATCCGCAGGAGCCCCACCGGAAAGTACGGATCGGACCTGGCCGACGACGCCGCGGCCTTCGTGATGAATCTGCTCAAGGGCAAGCTTCCCAAGGCCGAGTTCGACGACTTCTGGGCCCTCAACGGGGTCGATTTCGAGGTCGAGCCGGGACAGGCCATCGGTCTCGTCGGACGCAACGGCGCCGGCAAGTCCACCCTGCTCAAGCTGCTGGCCCGCGTGGTCCGCCCCACCTCGGGCGAAGCCATCCTGCGCGGACGCATCGGCTCGCTCCTGGAAGTGGGCACCGGCTTCCACCCCGATCTGACCGGACGCGAGAACGTGTTCCTGGCCGGCGCCTTCCTGGGCCTCAAACGCACCGAGATCCGCGCCCGCTTCGACGAGATCGTCGAGTTCTCCGAGGTCTCCAAGTTCCTTGACACCCCGGTCAAGCGCTACTCGAGCGGCATGTACACGCGCCTGGCCTTCTCGGTGGCCGCCCACCTGGAAGCCGACATCCTGCTGGTGGACGAAGTGCTTGCCGTGGGCGACTCGGCCTTCCAACGCAAGTGCCTGGGCAAGATGAACGACGTCACCAAGCAGGGACGCACGGTGGTCTTCGTGAGCCACTCGATGCAGGCCGTCCAGTCGCTGTGCTCGCGCTGCCTGTGGCTGATGGGCGGCAAGGTCCACATGGACGGCACCGCACGCGATGTCGCGGACGCCTACTTCGGCGCCAACTCCGAGACCCGCACCCTGATCCACTGGGACGATCCCAAGACCGCACCCGGGGACCGCGAATTCCGCCTGGCCCGCGTGTCGATGGCCAGTGCCGGCGAATTTACCACCGACGAGCCCACCACCTCGGATGCCCTCGACCTCGCGTTCGACTTCTGGAGTCTCAAGGAAAGCAACTCGCTCACGCTGCACGCGGTGGTCCTCTCCGACGAAGGCATCCCCCTCTTCCGCACCGTGGCCACCCCCGGACAGCCCGGTGGCGGCATCGCCATCTCCGAAGGACGCTGGCGCGCCACCTGCCGCATCCCATCGCACTTCCTGAACGCCGGCTTCCATCGGATCCAGCTGCAGGTTGCCCGTGGCCGCCACGAGGTGTTCCTGACCCTGGACGATCTGCTGCGCTTCGAGGTCCGCGAAGACCGCGAAGACCCGTCCTGGTCGGGCCACTGGCCGGGTGCCATCCAGCCCCGCCTGGACTGGAAGGGCGAGAAGCTCGAGGGCTAAGCCCGGCTCACAGCTCCCAGGGTTCCTCGGCCTCGTCGATGCCTTTGCCGGCGATGGCTTGGATCATGGCCTTGACAAGGTTGTCGCGCCGCTGGTTCGGATCACGCAGTTCCAGCAGGAACTGCAGGTTCGAATAGGGCAGCCTCAGGAACGGCGTGAGCGCCAAGGTCAGTTCCGGAAGGGGGAGATTGAACAGCGGCGTCTGCTCCCAGGTCCGGACCGTCGCCTCCGAGATGCCCAGGCACCGTTCGAGGTAGCGCTTCCAGATGGTCAGCAGCTCTTCGCTACGGTCGTCCGAGATCACCTGGTCGGCGTACTCCTGGATCTCCGCCTGGAGGAAGGGAGCGCTTTCCTGATCGAAGCTGGAGAGATAGACCCGCCGCAAGCCGAGAGCCTCGGCCCGGAAGCTGTCGCCCTCCGCCTCGACCGATTGCAGCCGCATGAGCGTGCTCACCCGGTAGGGCATCGCCGAACCGCCCACTTCCTGTCCACGCCAGATCCGCCCCATGACGAACAGGCCATCGCCGCCACGAAGATGCTGGAGCATCTCCTTGTAGCGATCCTCGAAGATCCGCACCGTGACCGAATGGTACGGAAAAGGAACGACATAGAGTGGAAAGACCGGCACCATAGCCCAACGATTCTACCACAAATTTCCAGGTTCTGCCGCGATTATGTGCGTCTCCCCGCAGGATGCAACACCAGGACCGAGAGCCCGTCCATCGCCGCCGTCTCGCCCGGCTCCAGGTGGCGTACCTCCTCGTCGGGAAGCGAGAGGTTCCGGCACAGCCAGGCCGGCGGATCGCCCAACCGCGCCCGCAGCTGCGCGGTCCGCTCCTGGGCACCTGGGCCGCCACCCAGCACAGCCACCAGAGGGTTCTCGCCCCGGTTCTCGGCGACGTGATGGCTCACCAGCCGCGCCCCGCCCCAGTCCATGCCCAGCCGCGCCGCAGCCAACTGCAGGCTCGAGATGCCCGGATGGATACGCACCTTCTCAAGGCCCAGAGCCTCGACCAAGGGCCGCGCCAGGCTGCACACCCCGGGATCCCCCGAGACCAGCACGGCGCACCGTCTGTCCGCATGTTCCCGCAGATGCGCCAGCACCTCCAGGCTGCGCACCGACACCAGGTGGAGGCGGCTCCCCTTGCGGAACCCCGACAGGATCCGCTCCGAACCGATGCGCACCTGGGCCTTGCGGATGGCTTCCCAGGCTCCGAAGGTCAGATGCTCCCGGCCTCCCGGCCCGCATCCGACGATGTCGATCACTCCCATGGCACATCTCCCCACCGGCCCGTCGTGCGGCCTTCCATGTCCACCAACACCACGGCGCAGGGGATTCCCGCCCGCGCCTCCAGGGCGTCCGCGATTCTTTTTGACAGAAATTGTCCGAAGCGATCCCGCTCTCCCGGCTCCATCGCCGTCAGGATCCCCTCGACGGTGTCGACCGCCTCGAGGGGAAATCCTGCATCCCTGCCTTCCTCAAGTACCCACGGGGCCACCGCCTTGGAACGCGAGGAATGGGTGTCCCAGTCGCCGGCCGCAAGCTTCGCGAGCTTCCCCGGATGGCCCACCGCCACGATCCGGCGTACCCCGCCCGCGCGGAGCGCATCGACCGCCGTCCCCCAGGCGTTGGAGACCTCCAGCACCCGCTCCCGCTCCACGGCAGGCCACAGGTGCCGCGCCGCCCGGAAGCCCACGTGCCCGGGAGTGAGGACAATTTCCGTCAAACCTCCGGCAAGCGCCACCGAGACCGAGGCCCGCACCGTGGCGTCGACCGCCTCGTGGCTGAAGGGGCGTACCCGCCCCGAGGTGCCCAGGATCGAGATCCCGCCGACCACGCCCAGGCGGGGATTGAAGGTCTTCGCGGCGACCTCCTCGCCGCCGGGAACGCTCACCGTAACGACGGCGTGTTCCATGCCCTGTTCGCGCAGGGCCGCCTCGATCTGACGACGCGGGACCGGGTTGATGGCCGCCTCGCCGGGCGGGATCTGCAGTCCCGGACGCGTCACCGTCCCCACGCCCAGACCGGCACAAAAGCGGATGCCACCGCCTTCGGCCGGTTCGACGCGGGTCCGGACCCAAAGCCCGTGGGTCGCATCGGGATCGTCGCCCGCGTCCTTGCGCACCTGCGCCTCGCCCCAGGTCTGGCCGGCACCCAGCCCCTCCACTTCCAACACGGCACGGGTCCCGTCGGGAAGCCCCACCGTGACGCAATCGGTCCCGATGCCGCGCCATGCCGCCACGGCGGCGCAGGCCGCGGCCGTCGCACAGGTCCCGGTCGTCCAGCCCTCGCGCAAAGGACGCTCGGGAGCCTCGGTCACAGCGTCTCGGCGAGCCGTTGCTCGACGATCGCGGCCAGCCGGTTGTCGTAGCCGATCGGCGGGCACAGCCGAATCACAAGCTGCGGGTGCTTGGCCCGCGCCGCATCGAGGATCTGCGGGATGTCCTCCCGCAGGTGCATCCCCAGGTGGAGGAAGTACGGGAGGATGGCGATACGGAAGCGCCCCGCCTCCGCGCACAGATCGAGCGTGTCCTCGAGCATCGGCTCGCACAGTTCCATGTGGCAGACCAGGACGGGCTGTTCGGGACGGCGCGCGCGCAGGTCGGCGGCCACCGCATCCATCGCGTCCGAGGCGCCGGACGCCCGGCTGCCGTGTCCGAGAAGCAGGATCGTTTCCATCAATTCGTCTCCTTCGAAAGTCCGCACAGGGCATGCAGGGCTGCGACCGCCAGCGGCGAGCCACCCCGCAATCCTTGGAGCGCGAAGCCCGGCAGATCAAGTGTCAGGAACTCATCCTTGCTCTCCACCACGTGCACGAAGCCCACCGGGAAGGCCACCACCAGCGCCGGACGGATCCCCTCCTCCATCACCTGGCGGCACAGCTCCGCAAGGCCCAGCGGCGCGTTGCCGAAGAGGGCGATGCCGCCGTCCAGGGCCCGTCCCGCCTTGCGCACCGCGTGGATGGAGCGCGGCAGGCCCGACTCCTTCGAGGCCGCGGCCACGTCGGGATCGGCCACGTGGCAGAGGATCTCGCCCTGCCATCCGGCCTGTTTCAGGCGCACCTTCGAGAGTCCCGAACGGATCATGTTGGCGTCACAGTAGATCGGCGCGCTCCGGGAGAGCGCCTCGAGGCCCAAAGCCTTCCAACGGCCTGCAAAGCGCAGGCCCCGCAGGATCGACTCGTCGGCGCAGGTGTGGACCATGCGCCGCCCCACCGCCCACTCGTCCGCGTCCAGGCTCCCCTGCACGCCCAGGGCGTCGATGCGCTCGAAGCTCCTGCGCTCGACCTCCTCGCCGGTCATCGGATTGGACAGGAATTGTCGCATCACGCCTTCCACGGTTCGCTCCTTTCCAGGGCCTGGGCCCACGCTCGGATCGCCCCCGGCCGCGAGGCCAGGTGCAGGTGGACCCACGAGGCCGTCGTGCCGCCGCGGCGCCAGCCCAGTCCCGCCGCCCGCATGCCGGGCGCGTCGGGGGCGAAGGCCAGGTCCCAGTCGGGATCCTTGTCCAGGCTCCCGTAGTGGAACTCGTGGCCGCGCAAGCGGTCCCCGGGAGCGCCGAGGAAGCCCGATGCCACGAGCTCCACGTCGACGTATCCCAGGGCCGCGAGTCGCCGGTTCATCGTGACCGCGGCCGGGAGGATTCCCGCCAGGTCGTGACGGATTCCGTCCCGGTCCACGACCGAACGGCACAGCAGGATCATGCCACCGCACTCCGCGAGCACGGGCCGATCCGAGGCACAGAAGGAGCGAAGCTCCGCAAGCCACGAGGCGTTGCGACCGATCGCGGCGGCGTGCTCCTCGGGATAGCCTCCCGGGATCCACAGACCTTGGATGCCTGCGGGCAGGTGCGCGTCGTGCAGGGCACTGGTCCAACTGACGCGCACTCCGGCATCGCGCAGGGCCTCCAGGGCGTCCTGGTAGAGGAAGCCGAAGGCTTCGTCGCGCACCACGCCCAGGAGCGGCCCCTCCCCCGCCTCGGGCAACCAGGCATCGACATCGGAGAGATTGACAGATTCCGTCCATTCCGCGGAGTCCGTCCAGCGCGAGAGGTCCAGCCGCGCCTCGACGATGTCCGCAAGCCGCTCGATCACGGAGTCGTCGGCCGGGGCGACTAGGCCCAGGTGACGCGAGCCGAGCTCGGGGACCTCGCCCTTGGGGATGTGGCCCAGGAGGGGCGGCAGTCCCGCCGATTCCAGCGCCCGGGCAAGCAGGGCCGCGTGCCCGTCGGAGCCGGTGCGGTTGGCCACCACGCCGCACACCGGGAGCTTGCCGAAGTCGGTCAACCCGTGGACCAGGGCCGCGAAGGTGCGCGCGCATCCCGAGGCGTCCAGCACCAGCAGGACCTCGGCGCCCAGGAGCCGCGCCACGTGGGCAGTCGAGCCCTCGTCGCTGGCCGGGTCGCGCCCGTCGTAGAGCCCCATCACGCCCTCGACCAGGAGGAGCCCCTGCCGCGAGAGCCGCGCCGCCTGGGCACGCACCCAGTCCTCGCCCATCATCCACGGATCGAGGTTGAGGCAGGGCGTCCCTGCCGCCGCCGCGAGCCAGGCCGGATCGAGGAAGTCCGGCCCGCACTTGGCGGGACGCAACGGAACGCCGCGCCGCGAGAGGGCGCGGGCCAGGCCCGTCGCCACGGTGGTCTTGCCGCTGCCGGACCCGCCGGCCGCGACCACGAGCGGCCTCATGCCGACCTCGATCCGGCAAATGCCTCGGCAAGCTCGGCACGGCACGCGCGACGCCGTGCCGCAGGGGGCCGCACGCAAGCAAAGACAGATTCTGTCACATAGGCTCTCGCCATTCCATCACCTGTTCCCAGAGGCGTGGTCCATGTCCACCCCCGCGATCGCGGAGGTCCCTTCAGGCAAGTCTCCTGACTCCGGGACCCGGAGCGTCCGCCTTCCCGGGATCTTTCCCAGTGGCTCTTGGACGTCCGTGCGGCCTGGCCGCGCGGTCCCTTACAGTGGCTGGTCCGTCGCCGATTCTCACGGCGTTCCCACCGACCGGGGCGATGACAGATCCTGTCCCGCACCGGACGGCCGCACGATGGCGGGCCCGAAGGTACGGTCAAAGCTAGGCACGGATGGTTGCTCCGGCAAGGCGCGACTAGATTTGCCCCTATGCCCACAGCCAAGCGTCTCGGTACCGCCAGCCTTCTTGCGCTCCTTGCCCTGACCGGCGCCTGCACGCCGCTCGACCCCGACAACCAAGGCGTCTCGGTCACGACCGGCACCTACGTCCTGGACGGCGGCTCCGCCTGGGGCACGACCACCCGCGAGGAGTGGACCTTCGCCGCCTCCGGATCGCTCACCGTGAGCCACGTCACCTGGGACGCCTCCGACCAGTCGGGCTGCTACGACTCGCGCAGCACGGGCAGCACCTGGAGCCTCTCCGACGACCGCCTGGTCCTGGCCTGGAGCGGCACCGCAAGCGTGCGTCCGGCCTGCGACAGCACCTGGCGCACCACCACCACGACCCACACCGGCACCTCCTCGCTGAAGCTGCGTTCGGACACGCTGGGCTTCGACTGGTACGACTCCACCGCCGCCACCTGGCACGTCATGCGCAGGCTCTGACCTTCCCGATCCGTCCGGGCGCCCCTGTGCGTCCCCTTCGTCCGAGCTCAGGAAACGCACAGGCCGGGCTGCCTGCCAAGCCCTTCGGCAGATCCAACCCACCCCGACCCGCCCTACCAGGGCGGGAGCTGATCGCTTCCGAAGGGGCTTGGGCCTGTCGGTCGGCATCCCTGGCGCGAAGCGCCGCAGGCATCGTTCTCCTCCCTGACAGGGAGGGGCGTAGGGGTGGGGGATGGTCCATGCACGATCCCTGGCGCGCAGCGCCGCAATGCCCTTACAGCGGCGTCTTCGAGCCCTCGCCCTCGATCTCGCGCACCAGGCGCGGCACGAGGTAGCCCGGCAGCCGCTCGCGCAGTTCCTCCATCGCCGCATGCGCCCGCGCGTCCTCCACCAGGAAGCGCGAGGCTCCCTTCACCCGGTCCAGCGCGTGCAGGTAGTACGGCAGCACGCCGCCGTCCCACAGGCGCCGCGACAGCGCCTCGAGCGCCGCGACCGAATCGTTCACCCCGGCCAGCAGCACCGACTGGTTGAGCAGCGTCGTGCCTGCCGCCCTCATCCGGGCGCACGCGGCCTCGACCTCGGCATCGATCTCGCGGGCGTGGTTGGCGTGCAGCACGACCACGGCGCGCAGCCGCGATCCCTCCAACATTTGACAGAATCCGTCATCGATGCGCGACGGCAGGACCACCGGCAGGCGGGTGTGGATGCGCAGCGTCTCCAGGTGCGGGATCGCCTCCAGGCGGGAGACCAGGCCTTCCAGCACCGCGGGCGGAAGCGTGAGCGGATCCCCGCCCGAGAGCAGCACCTCGCGGATGCTCGGGTCGGAAGCGATGTATTCCAGGGCGGCGTCCCAACGGGAAGCCGCGTGCGGCACCGCCTCGTAGGGGAAGTTCTGCCTGAAGCAGTAGCGGCAATGGACCGCGCAGGCCCCGGTCGTGACCAGCAGCACGCGGCCACGGTACTTGTGCAGCAGGCCGTCGACCTTGCGCGCCCCGCCGTCCCCGACAGGATCCGTCAATTCCTCGGGAAGGGCCTGCGCCTCCCGCACGTCCGGCCACACCTGCAGGAGCAGAGGGTCGCGAGGGTTGCCGGGCTCCATGCGCTCCGCGAAGGCGCGCGGCACCAGCAAGGGGAAGTCGGCACCGGCCGGCAGCGCAGGCAGGTCCGCGAGGGAAAGCCCCAGATGTCCCGCCAGCTCGGTCGGAGTGCGGAACGCCTCCCTGATCTCGTCCTGCCACGTCTTCATTCGTGGCGGGAAATATGCGTCAGCGAAGACGACCGCGGACCGGGCAATCACATCCTCAGTGCGGCCACGTCTCGATCGACACGTCCAGTTCCGCCTTGTCCAGTTCGTAGTCGTAGCACCGGCATTCCGCCGTGGACGTCTCTTCGGTGCTGCCGCCGTCGTAGGCATCCAACCGCACGCCGTTCCTCCAGTAGGACGCCATCACCGCATAGCTGCCGAACGCGACGAGCCAGGACAGCAAGCGCGCTCCGTTCCCGTAGCGTTCGCTCTTCACCAGTTCCCCGTCCTCCACCGTGCCGCGGAAGAGGCGCACCTGCACACTGTCGAAGGCCATCGGCGCCCCGACCTTGGCCGTGACCTCTCCCTGGCTGTAGCGGCTGCTTCCGAGACAGGTCCCCTGCATCCTCGTGCCTTCGGGGCAATCGTCGGCACAGCCGAACAGGAACGCCGACAGGAGCAGGCAAATCCCGCCCGCCTTCACAGCGACACCACCCATTCCCCGCGCACCCATCCCAGCACGCATTCCTTGGTCGCCACGCGCAGGCCCACCTGCTGGTGCCCGGCGAAGGCCACGGCAAGTCCTCCCCACGGAGCCACCTCGCCCTTGGGGAGGTTCGAACTCCCGGCGATGTCCCCCGTGACCAGTTCGACCCCCGCCATCGGCATCAGCCCCAGGGCCCGACTCCCGATCAGGGCGTAGACGGAGGGATCGAACCCGAAGCGCAGGACGCGGTACTGCGCCCAGCGCGTGGGCGACTTCTGCTCGAGCGTCTTGAAGTAGAACGGACGGATCCAGCCGTCGAGCGCCGCCCCGAAGCGCTCCGTCCGCATCTCGGCTCCCAGCAGAGCCGACAGGTCGTGGGCGCTGGCGTGAAGCCCCAGTCTCAGGTGGGTCGAGGCAGGATCCGCCGCATGAAGCAGTCCGCAGAGCAGGGGAAGAAGCATGCAGGAAATCTAACCGCCTCTCCCCAAGACGTTCCTCCTTGCAACGGCATCCGGAAATGGGATATGATGCGCATGTCCCGCAGCCCAACCACGCGGCCGCAACTTCAGGAGAAGGATGACATGAAAAAATCCAGAATGTTCGCCTTGATCGCCACGATGGCCACTGCCGCCGCAGCCATCCAGACCGAGGAAGTCGAACTGTCCCTTCAGGACTTGATGAACCTGAAGCTCATCGAGGTAGGAACTCTCACGGGCATGTCCCGCAACAAGATCCCGGTCTCGCTCACCACCATCACATCCGAGGACATCGCCCTCACCCCGGCCCGCAACATCAACGACCTCCTCGAGGTCTACGTGCCTGGCGCCTCCTGGAACGGCCACTCCGAACTGGGCCACGTCGGCATCCGCGGCGTGATGTCGGATCGCAACGTCAAGTACCTGCTCCTGGTCAACGGCTACGAGATGAACCAGCTGACCCATGCCGGCGCGGTCTCCGAGATCGAGAACTGGGACCTGGGCGACATCGAGCGCATTGAAGTGATCCGCGGTCCCGGCTCCGTCACCTACGGCCCCGGCGCCATCGCCGGCGTGGTCAACCTCGTGACCAAGGGCGCCACGGAAGCGGGCGGCCTGCACATCGGCGCCGCAGGCAATCTCGCCTACCGTTCGGCCGGCGGCAACGCCTCCTACGGCAAGCAGATCGGCGACCTGCAGATCTACGCCTACGGAAGCATCGCCCGCACCCTGGGTCAGAAGACCGTCAAGACCTTCCTGGTTCCGGACTCGACCTACGGCTACGCCGGATCGGACTGGGCCGACCGGGCCGCCGCCATGAAGCGTACCGGCACCGGCAACCCGCTGAGCTACGGCGGCACCAGTCCGTACTTCACGGACTACAAGGGCTGGCCCCAGGGCAAGCTGATGATGGATGCCCGCTACAAGGAATTCCGTCTCCAGGGCCGCTTCACCAATTCGGGAAATCCCCAGATCCTCACGGCGGTCCCGGGCAGCGCCACGGATCCCGACGGCGGAAGCGAGCGCATCGCCGTCAACCAGAACCAGGTCCGGCAATACATGATCGCCGGCGAGGACGAGCACAAGTTCAGCGATTTTTGGAAGCAGATCACCAAGGTCAGCTGGAACGACCAGGACTACTGCCGCTGGCTCCTGCGCGACACCGCCGCCGACTACGAGAACATGCGCAACTACGCCATCAGCTTCTCCGAGAAGCACTTCACTGTCCAATCCCTGGCCCAGCTCTCCCCCAGCGAGAAATACCGTTTCGCCCTGGGCGGCAGCTACTCCCGCAACATCGTCGGCGCCCCGTGGGGACAGGGATCCGAACGCTTGCGCCTGGGCGACGGCCAGAACTTCTTCGGAGGTTCCGCCGCCAGCCTGAAGGACAGCGCCTCGAACTACAATCGCGGCATCTACACTCCCTCCGCAGCCTTCCGCGCCGCCCAGCTCAAGGCCAAGAAGGCTATGCCATCGCCCAATCCAGGCCTCGTCTACGACACGGCCGTGGTGTGGGTCGGCGACGGCTGGTCCACCAACAGCTACGCGCTGCTGGGCGAAGCGAACCTCGAGTTCAGCAAGTACGCGACCCTGCTGCTTTCCGGACGCGCCGACAAGGACGACTTCTCGAACTGGGCGCTCTCGCCCCGCGTGGCCGTCATCTCGGAGCTCAACGAGAAGAACATCCTCAAGCTCATCTGGCAACGCTCCGTCCGCATCAACAACGGCGAGATCGCCTACCAACAGAACCAGTCGGGAACCATCTCCGATCCCGAGGTCCTGACGGGCTATGAGGCGATCTACAACTACCAGCCCACGCCTGAGCTTTCCATCCAGGGATCCGGCTTCTACAACAACTACGAGGTCCTGGGCTTCAACCGCAACAACTCGCTCACCCAAACCCTCGGCACCCTCAAGCTCGCCGGCCTGGAACTCGAGGCCAAGCACACCACGCCGCGCCTGACGGTGGGCTTCAGCCACTCCCTGACCAAGCAGCTCGACTTCACCCTCTCGAGCGACACCTCGGTCAAGGGCGGCATCAGCTATGCCGATACCCGCTACAAGTTCATCGCCCCGGCAGTCTCGGTAAAGAGCGTGGGTCGGAACAAGGCCAATACCGCAGACTCGACCATCACGACGACATACAAGGACACGATCTATCTCGCCCCGACCGGAAGCAGCGTCCTCAACTGGAACGACCAGATGACCAAGCTGTTCGTGAACTGGAAGATCATCGAGCCGGTCACGCTGCATCTGGATGCCCGCATCGCCTGGGGAATGCAGGGCGAGAAGGAGGCCATGAACGCCCTGGAGAATGCCGCCGCGAACCTGCCGGTCCGCGACTCCGCCTATGTCAGGGAGCTCGGCAACGAGATCAGCGCCATCCGGGACAAGCACGCCTTCGATGCGGACTTCCGCCTGAACGCCTCGGTGGCCTGGAAGATCACGCCTTGGCTGACCACCACGGCCTACTGCCTCAACTTGCTCGACTACCAGAACGGCACGTGGGACAGCAACAAGCGCTACGCCTACGACGCGGTGAACAACGGCATCTGGCCCTCCCGCCAGGCCTGGATCGAGGAGCCGCGCACCATCGGCATGCGCCTGGACGCGACCATCCCCGGCATCTGATCCCGTTGGAGAGTTGAACTTCGGCGCGTCCGTTGCCCTTGCGCAGCGGACGCGTCACTATTTTCGGGAGATCATGTCCCAGGCACAGGATCGACAGGAAACCAAAGAGGCCGCCGCCCAGCTCACCAAGCGCCAACGGGCCGTGCTGACCTCGATCGTCCATCGCTACATCGGCGACGGCGAGCCCGTCGGCTCGCGCGTCCTGAGCAAGGATCTCCTCGAGCAGATTTCCCCGGCGACCATCCGCAACGTGATGGCCGACATTGAGGAGATGGGACTGATCGAACAGCCCCACACCTCGGCCGGACGCCTGCCCACCGAATTGGGCTACCGCACCTGGGTCGACCACCTGATGCCGCGCGAGACGCTCAGCGAAACCGACCGCGACCATCTCGACCGTTCCATCGACAAGGCCCGCGACGAGCGCGAACTCCTGCTGGCCGCCACCCTGGCCCTGGCCGAGGTCACGCGCCTCCTGGGCGTGGCGGTCGCCCCGGTGGTGGAACGGGTCCGGCTCGATCGGCTCGACCTCATCCCGGCGGGCGAACGCCAACTGGTCCTGATCGCCACCTTCGGCACAGGCTTGGTCCGTTCCCTCACCATCGAGTTCGAAGGCCTGCTGCCGGCGGAGTCCTTCGCTTCCCTGGCCCGCGAGGTGCATGTGCTGGCCATCGGCCTGTCCCCGGAAGAGCTGCGTCTGAAACTGCGCAACCGCACCCTGGATGCCTCCGGCAAGCCCGAGATCTCGGACCTCGCCGCCCGAGTCCTGGAATCACTGGTCAAGCTGTCCGACTCCAGCCGCCGCGACGAGGTCATCCTGCAAGGCGCCGCCCAGATCTTCGCCCAGCCCGAACTTGGCGAACGGCAGCACCTCACCGACATGGTCCAGCTGCTGGAAGACCGTCGTCTGCTGGCGCAGATTCTCCAGGACCGCTGCGAGGATCCGCAGGTCGTCGTGTCGATCGGCAGCCAGAACCGCATCAGCCAGATGCGCTTCCTTTCGCTGGTCAGCCGCTCCTACCGGCTGGGCGAAGCCACCGGCTCCATCGGCGTGGTGGGTCCGACCCGCATGCCCTACGGACGCCTCATCTCGGTCGTCGACCATCTGGCCCACCGCCTGAGCCAAGGCTGAGGCCGCGCGAGAATCTGCCGCTCCGGCACTCCAACCTTTTGCAAATTGTCCCCTCTTACTGACGTACCGGAGGATTCATGTCACTGGAAAGCACACTGTACAACGCGACCTTGGTTGCCCGCAGCGACCATGCTGCCAATCTGGCCACCTTCTACGTGCGCCCGGACACCCCCTTCGAGCCGTTCATCTCCGGCCAGTACGTGACCTTGGGCCTCTTGGGCGCCGAGCCGCGCCTGGAGGGCATGCCTTCCGAGTTCCGGGACGCCAATCCAGAGAAGCTGGTGCAGCGCGCCTACTCGATCGCCGCCGCCGGCTACGAGATCGACGAGCTGGAGTTCCTGGTGTCCCTGGTGGACAACGGCAGCCTCACCCCTCGCCTGTGGAAGCTCAAGCCCGGGGACCGCCTGGCCGTGGGCAAGAAGATCGTGGGCAGCTTCACCCTGGACGAGCTGCAGACCCGCACCGTCGTGATGGTCGGAACCGGCTCGGGCCTGGCCCCCTTCATCTCCATGCTGCGCCAGAACCTGCGCCGCCACCTGGATGTGCGCTTCGTGCTGCTGCACGGCGCCCCGCGCCGCTCCGAACTGGGCTACCTGACCGAGTTCCGCGCCCTGGAGAAGGCCTGCTCGAACTTCACCTACATCCCCGCCATCAGCCGTCCGCAGCTGGATCCGCCGGGATGGCGCGGCATGACCGGACGCCTCACCCAGTTCTTCGAGCGCAACGGAACCCTGCTGGGCGAGATGACCGGCGTGGAGCTCGACCCCAAGAAGACCGACGTCTACCTCTGCGGCAATCCGAACATGATCAACGACATCCACTCCAAGCTGGAGCCGTTGGGATACACCAAGCATTCCAAGGCCCGCCCGGGTGCCCTGCACATCGAGGAATACTGGCGGGAGAAGGAGTAATGCGCCCGCTGGGCCTGCGGACCAGTCCGTTCACACCGGCGCGCATGAGCCTGCGCCTGCGCCTGGAGGATGTGCAGTGGCTGGATCCGCGGACCTTGGTGTGGCTCGAAGGCCGCACCGATCGCGGCGCCCTGGTCCTGCAGACCGGCTCCGACGCGCCCCGGGATCTCGATTCCGAAGGCTCGGTCCGCGCTGGGGTCGGCTACGGAGGCGGAGACTTCTCCATCGGCCGCAATGCCATCCTGTTCGTACCCAGGGGCGGAGCCGTCTCCCGGCGCGGCTTGAGGGAGAATCGCACCCGCGCCCTGCATCCCGGCTTCGGCGGCGCCGCCTCGCCCGCCGAATCTCCCGATGGTCGCTGGGTGCTCTTCGTGCACAACTTCAACGGCATCGATCTGCTGGCCTGCGTCGATTCTCTCGGCGCCCGTTGGCCCCTTGACCTGACCCGCGGTGCCGACTTCTACATGCAACCCACGTGGTCTCCCTCGGGCCGCCACATCGCCTGGGTCGAATGGACGCATCCCCAGATGCCCTGGGACGGTTCGATCATCAAGATGGCCCGCTTCCAGCCCGAGACCCCCAGCCTCGACGAGATCCAGGTCCTTGCCGGATCCGAGACCGTCCCGACCTTCCAGCCGACCTTCTCGCCCGACGGCACCCGGATCGCCTGGATCGAAGGGCAGGAGGATGCCGACGCCCTGGTCGTCCTGGAACTGGAGACGGGAGTGCGCCAGGTCCTGCTGACGGAAAACGGACTTCTCCCCCCGGCCTGGGTCCAGGGCATGCGTTCCTTCGGATGGGCCCCCGATTCCCGCTCGATCACCTTGATCCGCAACGACCAAGGCTTCCAGTCGTTGGCCCGCGTCACGCTCGACGGCACCGTCGCCGCGATCCCCTGCGACGGCTACAGCGCCTTCGGACAGCTCTCCGTCTCCTCGGAAGGCGAACTGGCCCTCATCGCATCTTCCCCCTCCATCCCCGAGCGGATCATCCGCCAGTCCGGGAACGAATGGGTGGTGGTGCGCCGCAGCGATCCCGAGGACATCCCGCAGGAGCAGCTCCCCACGGCACAGCCGGTCTGCTGGACCGCAAGCGACGGCGCCCTGGTCCACGGTCTCTACTTCCCCCCGGTGGGAGACAACCCCGACGGCGAACTTCCACCTCTCCTGGTGAACATCCACGGTGGCCCGACCTCCCAACGCCTGGCCAACTGGGCGGCCGACACCGCCTTCTTCACGACCCGAGGCTGGGCCGTGCTGGAAGTCAACCATCGCGGCAGCACCGGCTACGGACGACGCTACCAGCAAGCCATGGACGGACTGTGGGGCGAGATCGACGTCCAGGATGTCGCCGAAGGAACTCAGGCAGTGGCCGCTCAAGGCCTGTGCGACCCGAGGCGCATGGCCGTCAAGGGGGGCAGTGCCGGCGGATTCACCGTATTGCGCCTGTTGACGACCCGCCCTGGCCTCTTCAAGGCCGGCGTGAGCCTCTACGGGGTCAGTGATCTCTCCTCGCTGGTGGAAGACACCCACAAGTTCGAGGAGCGCTACCTCGACCGTCTGGTGGCCCCGCTCCCCCAAGGGGCGGATGTCTACAAGGAACGCTCCCCTCTGCGCCAGGTGGACCGGATCCGCGACAGCGTCGCGCTTTTCCAGGGTGGAGAGGACCGCGTGGTGCCTCCTTCCCAATCCGAATCCATCGCTAAGGCGCTGGCCGAACGCAGTGTTCCCCATCTCTACCGCCTCTATCCGGGCGAGGGACACGGCTGGCGCAAGAGCGAGACCATCCAGGACTACTACACCGAGGTCGACCGTTTCCTGCGCGCCCACGTGGTCCTGGCATGAAGCCCGCCTGGATCGTGCTGGACATGGGCGGCGTGCTGGTGCAGGTGGATGCCGGCCGGCGTCTGGATACCTGGACAGCAGGGCGGCTCAAGGCCGAGGAATTCTGGCCGATGTGGCTTGCCTCCCCGGCCGTGAAACGTTTCGAGACCGGCCTCACCGACGGCCCCGACTTTGCCCGCGAAGCCGTAGCGGAGTTCGGGCTGGAGCTTTCCCCCGAGGAATTCCTGACCGATTTCGAAGGCTGGCTGACCGGCCCCTACCCGGGCGCCTTGGATCTGCTGGACCGCTTGGCCTCCCTCGTTCCTCTGGCCTGCTTCTCCAACAGCTCCTGCGTGCATTGGCCGATCCTCGAGGCGATGTTCGACTGCAAGCGGCGCTTCCGGCACAGCTTCGCCACCTGCGCGATGGGCGTCCTCAAGCCTGACCCGGCGGCCTTTGCCCTGGTCCTGGAAACCTTGGCCTCCCCGCCCGGCTCGGTGTGGTTCTTCGACGACAACCGGATCAACGTGGAGGCGGCCCGCAGTCTTGGCATCCAGGCTTGGCTCGTCAAAGGGGCGCAGGAACTCCAGGAAACGCTGGAAGCCCTGCTGCCGGAAATGCAAAACGCCTCCTGACGGGAGGCGTTTCCGTTTTTACCGCAGAAGCCGAAGCGTCAGTTGTGCTCGCCGTTGCGGTACTCGACCGTCTCGCGGTCCATGTTGCCCTGGATCGCTTCCACGAAGCTGCGATCAAGTGCCAGGTTCCTCTCTGCGGTGGGCATGCCACCCTCGACCTCGATCACCTTCGTCCCTGGATCGACGGCTTTGATGTTCCCGCAGCCGAGGTTCATGTTGTTCTTGTCCTGCGAGGCGGGAGCGGCACCTTCGGGGCAAGCGGTCGAAGTCGTGGTGGCGGCGAAGCTGCCGCAGGCCAGAAGCGAAACCAGAATCAATGCACGCATGGGACTCTCCTTCGACGATCAGGGGCCACAGCGCCCCTCACTCCCATAGCTTACCCACGTTCCTTCCAACCCGCAGCCCGAATTCGGGCACATTGCCCGAATTGTGATTTTCCTCACATCCATTCTCGACAAAGAAAAAAGCCACCTCCGATGGAGATGGCTTTCGCAACCCGGATGAGGGCTGAATTCAGTTGTTCTCGCCGTTGCGGTACTCGACCGTCTCGCGATCCATGTTGCCCTGGATGGCATCCACGAAGCCACGCTCGAGCGAGATGCCGCCCAAGCCGTTGTTGTCTTCCTGCAAGATGTACACGGCTTGGGGGTTGTCGAGGTAGCCTTCGATCTTGCCCGAACCGAGGTCCATGTTCTGGCCGCCCTTTTCGGAGTAGGCGGAAAGCTTGGAGGCATTGGCCCAGTATTCCTTGCCCTTGCCGTTGCGCACCTGGACCATCGAGCCCTTGCGCGAAACTTCCACGAAAACTTCGTTGGAAACCGCAGTAGCCACAGCGGTGCCGCCCTTGGGATTGTCGTACAGCTCGACATCGCCGCCGGAAGAAATAAGCTTGCCGGCCATCGAGGGGGCGGCGAAAGCGAAGACCAGGGCTGCAAGAAGAACGATACGACGCATGGAAAGGCTCCTGTCCGAGGTGGACCTGTGATCTGCACAAATCTATCGTCACAGGGGGGGGTTTTGCAATGCGTTTTCAAGCAATTCCTTGCGGGATCGCTCCGATCGAGGGCTAAGTTTCCCAGCCGATGTCCTTCCTGAACCGACAGAACGCCTTGGGATCCGCGATCTTCCTGTTCGGCTTCGGGGCCTATGTCAACATTCAGTACAACACCTACCTCTTCCAGGTGCGCGGACTGTCCCCGCAGCAGATCGGATGGCTGGGAGCAGTCGGGGCCGTCCCCTGCCTCTTCACCCCCCTGCTTGCCGGATGGCTGGTGGACAGATCCCCCGATCCCCGCCGCCTGCTCACCCTGCTTTCCCTCCTGGCCGCCGCGACCTTGGCGGCCCTGCCCCGCCTGCCGGGTGATTTCCCTTCGCTTGCCATCGGCTTTTTCCTGATGCAAGCGGTCCTGCTTCCCATCCCTCCCCTCACCACGGCTCTCCTGATGCGCAAGGGGGATTCCCGCTCCCAAGCCGGCTTCCTGGCGCTGCGCGCCGTCGGGACCCTGGGGTTCTTCCTGGTCTCGCTCTTCCTCTCCTGGTGGTCCACCCGGGAAAGGCTGCCCCAGGTCTACCTGCTCATGAGCCTCATGCTCCTGCTGAACCTCCCCTTCGTCTACCTGTTGCCTTCCGCGCCCCTTTGCCAGGACCGCACCGTTCCATCCTTCCGGCAATCCATCTCGGTGCTCTGGCGCCCAATCCTGCTCCCTGTCTACGCCATCAGCGCCTTGGCGTACCTCGCCTCGGGCATGGGCCAGACGCTCCTGGGAAACCTCATCACCTCCCCCGCCATCGCAGGCCAGCCCCGTGACATCAGCCGCGCCTGGAGCGTCTCGACCTTCCTGGAAATGGCCTTCATGTTCGCCGGCATCCCCTTCCTCAAGCGCTTCGGCCTGAAGACCATGATCCTGGTCGGCATCCTGGCCACCGCCATCCGCTGGATCTGGGTATCCCAAGCCACGACTCTCGGGCAGATCTACGCCTCCCAAGCCCTTCACGGCATCCTGGTGGTGGGACTCATGACCGGGCAGCAGATGTGCCTGACCCGCCTGCTGCCAAGCCACCTGCGGACCTCGGGGCTGGCCGCGGCCTCCATCCTCAACGGCGGGGTCGCCGGCATGCTGGGAGCGTTCCTGGCAGGTTGGATCTGGGAGACCTGGTCGATCCAGCACGCCTATGCGGTCGCGGGTGCCATCCTGCTCTTTTCCGCCCTGCTGTTCTGGCGCTTCGTCCCCGATCTGGAAGGCATTGGACACGACACATAGAGTTTGCAGGCCAACAAGGTTCTTTGCTACTATCGTGCCCATGTTCTCCCCGGGCAGCGCCCCTCCCCCTCCCTCTCCTCCCTCCGGCCCCATCCGTCCCTTCCGTGACGGCCTGCTCGTAGGACTGGCGGTCCTTGCCGTCTCGCTCCTGAGCATCGCGTTCCTGCAACGCGCCGCCAAGGATGCTGTGAAGCTGGAGATGCGCAGCGACCTCATCCGTTGCGCCGAGGTGACCTCGGCCCTGATCGAGAGCGATTCGATGAAGTCCCTCCTCGCGCACGGCGACGAGGGCTCCCCCGCTTACGTCCAGGGGATCGGCAGGCTGCGACGGGTCCTGGAGAAGAGCCCGAGCATCCGCTACCTGTACACCATGCGCCAGGACGGCGACACCCTGCGCTTCGTGCTCGACGCCTCCCCGCAGGGGATCGACCCGGGGACCGGCATCCAGCAGCACTCCAGGCTCGGCGAGGCCTACCCCTCCGCCACCCCGTCGATGCTCGAGACCTTGCGCAACGGCTTCGCCACCTCGGAAGAGGAGCCGGTCACCGACAAGTGGGGCAGCTTCCTCTCGGGCTATGCCCCGCTGCGCGACCGCAACGGCGCGATCGTGGGCCTCATGGGCGTGGACATGCGCCCGGAAGGCTTCCTGCAGCACCAGGAGATCCTGACCTGGCGCGGCCTCTTCGCCCAAGGCATCATGGTGCTCTTCTCGCTCCTGACCGGCTTCCTCGTCTGGCAGTCGCAGGACCGCCGCCGCCGCCAGGAACAGGAGAGACAGGAAGCCCAGGAACGGCTGCTGCTGTCCGAAGAGAAGTACCGCATGCTCTTCGAGACCGCCGGCACCGCCATCGTCGTGTTCGGCCCCGACCGCACGGTCCGGATGATCAACCGCATCTGCGAGGAACTCTACGGCTGGTCCCGCTCCGAGATCGAAGGCAAGATGCCCTGGACCCACTTCGTCTACCCGGAAGACCTCCCTACCGTCCTGGGCCATGCCGGCCGGCGTGCGGAAGACTTCGAATCCGCCCCGCGGCAGTACGACTGCCGCCTCGTCCACCGCTGCGGAGAGCTGCGCCACGTCACCTTCTCGCTAGCCCAGATCCCCGGCTCGGACCTGCTGGTCTGCTCGCTGATGGACCGCACCAGCCTCGTCACCGCATGGCAGGAGCTGGAAGAGAGCCGCCGCCGCTACCAGGTGATCTTCGAGGTCACCGACACCCCGATGCTGGCCATCGACGAGACCAACCACATCCGCCTGGCCAACGACTCCTGCCTGAAGCTGCTCAACCGCACCCGCAGCGAGATCGAGCACCACACCTGGGAGGAGTTCGTCCATCCCGACGACCTGCCCGCCCTGGTCGCCTTCGAGACGACCAACACGGGCACGCCGGGTCCTTGGCGCACGACCCAGCGCATCCTCACCAGCGACGGGATCACGCGCCACCTGAGTTTCGTCATCACCCGGCTCCCCGGAACGACCTGGCGCATCGCGGCCGGTCTGGACCTCACCGAACGGATCGAGGCCGAGACGGCCATGCGGACCATGAACGCCCGCCTGGACCAGTTGGTGAAGGCGCGGACGGAGGAGCTCGAGACCGCCCTGCGCTCCCGGGAGGACTTCCTCTCGTCCATGAGCCACGAGCTGCGCACGCCCTTGCAGGCCATCGAAGCCTCCACGGAGATGCTGCTGGAGAACCGGCAGACGCACCCGGTCGACGACGACCAGGTCCGCCACATCAGGACCATCCAGCGAAGCGCGGGACATCTGCTCACCCTGATCTCGGACATCCTCGACCTGGCCAAGTCCCTGGCCGGGCACCTGCAGCTGCGCACCATGGCGGTGGACGTCCAGACCACCTGCCAGGAGGCGCTGGATCTCGTCGGGCCGGCAGCGGTCCGGCGCGGCGTGGCCACCCGCTTCGCCTGTGCGCTGGAGCAGCCTTCGATCCAGGCCGATCCGGTCCGCCTGAAGCAGATGCTGGTGAACGTGCTGGGAAACGCGGTGAAGTTCACCCCGACAGGAGGCGAGATCGTGCTGGAGGTCCTGGCCGACGCCACCCATCTCCATCTCGTCGTCAGCGACACGGGCATCGGCATCGATGCAGCCGACCAGCAGCGCCTGTTCCAGCCCTTCGTCCAGCTCGACAACAGCCTCGCCCGCATCCATGCCGGAACCGGCCTGGGGCTTGCCTTGGTCCAGCGCCTGGCCCAGGCCCACGGCGGCACGGTCTCCCTGCACAGCAAGCCGTCCGAAGGCACGACCGTCACCATCACACTTCCCTGGGAAGGCCAAAGCACCTCCCCCCTCGACCTCGACGACAGCACAGTCAGCGACCTCGCCCTCCCGACGCGGCGATCGGACGCTCCGCTGGTCCTGCTGGCCGAGGACAACCTCGACATCCGCGAATGCGTCTGCGAGTACCTTGAAGCCCTGGGATACAGGACCGTCACGGCATCCAACGGACTGGAAGCCTTGGAACGGGCCGCGGAGGAGACTCCAGCCATCGTCCTGATGGATGTCCAGATGCCCTACATGGACGGCCTGGAAGCGACCCGTCGCCTGCGCCGGGCCCCCGCGACCAGGGAGACCCCCATCGTGGCCATGACCGCCCTGGCCCAGGCCAGCGACGTGCAGCGCTGCATGGAGGCCGGCTCGACCTCCTACCTGGCCAAGCCCGTGCGCCTCAAGGATCTCGCCTCCGCCGTGAACGCGCTGTGCGATCCCGGCTCGAATCGAATCTCCTGAGGTCCACGGCCTCGGAATAATGGATCTTTCCCGCCCTATGGCCATGCATCTCTTCCTGGATCTTCCCGATCCGACCGGATCCTCAATTTTGACAGAAATTGTCACTTTGGTGCAGGCGGGAAAGGGACAGGTCCACAGCCTGGGGATCCATCCGAACCTCCCCGGCCTGGTGACGCACCGCCCGGGCACGGATCTCGGAGAGCTTCTGGAGACGCTTTCCCTTTCGCCCGACGACTGCACCCTGCTGGGCTGCTCCCGTGCATCGCAGGAGACCGCGCGGCGTGCCCGCGTGCGCTTCGCCCGCCTGCGCCGGGGCGAGGCGTGGGAAAGTCCCGCCGTGCTGGATGCCGACTTCGCCTCGCTCGCGGAGGTCCTGGACTGGTTCCGCCGCCATGCCAGCCTCGAGACCTGCGGATGGCCCATCGCCACCGTGGGGGGCCTGGTGTTCCGCCCCGACGGCCGCGCCTTCTTCGTGCGCACCGCCAAGTGGTCCGGCAAATGGGGGACACCCGGAGGCAAGATCGACTACGGCGAGACCCATCTCGCGGCCTTCGTGCGCGAGATGCGCGAGGAGACCGGCCTTGCCGTCGAGTCCCCGCGCATGGTGCTGGTCCAGGAGGCCATAGAGGACCCCGACTTCGTGAAGCCCCGCCATTTCCTGCTGCTGAACCTCGCGGGGAAGACCTCCGCCACCGAGACCGCCCTGAACCACGAGAGCCTCGACGGCCGCTGGATGACCCTCGAGGAATCCCTTTCGTGCGACCTCAACCGTCCCACCCTGCACCTGGTCCGGCACCTACTCGACCATCCCGGAGACCTGCCTTGAACACTGCACCCATCCTTGCCACCGTCGCCCTGGACCGCCTCCCGATCCCCTGCATCGTGGGCATCCTGCCCCGCGAGCGCCTCGACGAGCAGGAGATCCTGCTGGACGTGCGCCTGGAACTGGACGTGACCGAGGCGGTGGAGCGCGAGGAGATCGACGCCACCGTGGACTACGCGGCGCTGGCCGATGATTTGACGGAATTTGTCATATCCGAGAAGTTCCTCCTGATCGAGACCATGGCCGCCCGCTGCGCCCGCCGCATCCTGGAAGGCCATCCCCGCGTGCGCAAGGCATCCATCACGGTGAACAAGCCCCAGGCCGTGCCTCGCGCCGCCGGAACCTGGGTCCGCGTCGAGCTCGAGCAGGCGTGATGCTTGCGCTGCTGCCCCTGTTGGCCCTGTCCGCAGGCCTTCCCGTGAAGTCCCTCGACAGCCTGCTCGACGAGGCCTCGCGCACGCGCGGCGGCACCGCCACGGCGGCCGTGGTGCGGGTGCGCGACGGTGCCGTGCTGTGGGAACACGACGGATGGCGACGCATGCTGCCGGCCTCCACCCAGAAGGTCCTCGCCGCCGCCGCGCTGCGGGAGCTGCTGGGCAAGGACCGCACCCTCCCGACCCGCCTCCTGCGCCCGGGGCACCAACCCATCTCCGGCTCGACCCTGCCCGGCAACCTGATCATCGAAGGGGGCGGCGATCCCGCCTTGGCGCGCGGCAGCGACTCGGCAGCCCTGGATCTGCTTGCCCGAGGCCTGCGTGCCCGAGGCATCCGCAAGGTGCGCGGCCAGCTCGTGCTGCGCGACCCGCTGCTCAAACCGGCCGATCCGCTGTGGCCCGACTCGTGGGACTGGGCCAACTCGCTTTCCGACTGCGACGGCGCCCCCAGCACCGGCCTCTCCGTGGACGGAAACTGCCCCGGGGACATCTCCCAGCCCCGTCCTTACCGCAGCGTCGCCAAGGCCTTCCGCGCCGCCCTGGTGCGCCAAGGCATCTCGGTCGGCGGCAGCGACCGCATCGAGCCGGGCACATCCTCTCCCGCCTCCGACTCCGTCCTGGCCGTCCACGCCTCGGCACCGCTGGATTCCCTGCTGCGCCAGGCCCTGTGGAAATCCTCCAATCACGACATGGAGACCTTCGGGCTGGTTGCCGGACGGGGCGACGCGAACTCCAGCCGCCAGGCCGGACTGCTGAGGGTGCGCAAGGTGCTCGCTTCGCTCGGCCTGGACACCCTGCAAAACAACCTGGTCGACCAGTGCGGACTGTCCCGCAAGAACATGCTCTCGGCCGAAGCCATGGCGAAGGTCCTTGCCCGCATCGCACGCTCTCCCTCCCTGGACATCTTCCCGCTGCTTCCCTCTCCCGGGGAAGGCACCCTCAAGACCCGTTTCAAGCGCACCCTGCCCGAAGGCTGCGAGCTGCGCGCCAAGACGGGAAGTCTCGACGGGACCAGCGCGCTGGTGGGACGGCTGGTGCCGCCCCAAGGCGACACGTTGGTCTTCGTCCTCTTCTTCCAAGGGTATGCGGGACCTGCCGCACCGATCCGCTTCGCCCAGGACCAGATCGTCGGCCTGCTGGCGGGCGGATCGGTGGTCGCTCCGCTCCCGTCCGACACCGCCGCTGCGCCTCCCCGCCCTCCGAAGCCGCTCCGCCCCCGCAACGCGCTGCAGGAGCCGTGAAGCCCGCGCCTTTCGGATCGGCCCCCGGTTAGGTACATTGGCACCTCCGCCTCCCTGCTGTACGGGGGGCATTCACTCTATGAAGGAGAATCGCCATGTCCGAACTGACCATCACGCTGCCCGACGGAACGCAAAAGACGTTTCCCACCGGCACGACCGGGTTCGACGTGGCGACCTCGATCTCGCCGCGCCTTGCAGACGCCTCGGTGGCCGTGCTGGTGGACGGCGTCGAGTGGGACCTCAAGCGCCCGTTGCCGGGAAGCTGTTCCATTCGCCTGTACACGACCCGCGACCCGGAGTCCCTGGCCATCGTGCGCCACAGCGCCGCCCACTTGATGGCCCAGGCCCTCACCGAGCTCTTCCCGGGGATCAAGCTTGCCATCGGCCCGGTGATCGAGAACGGCTTCTACTACGACGTGGACTCCAGCCACAAGTTCTCGCCCGACGACTTCGAGGCGATCGAGAAGAAGATGGCCGAGCTTGCCGGACAGAAACTGTCCATCGAGCGCTCCGACGTGAACCGTTTGGATGCCATCGAGACGTGGGGCGCCCAAGGCGAGACCTACAAGGTCGAGATGATGTCGGAGTGGTCCGACGAAACCGTGAGCGTCTACACCCAGGGAGAGTTCTTCGACCTCTGCCGCGGTCCGCACGTGCCGCACACGGGCTTCCTGAAGCACGTCAAGCTCCTCTCCGTGGCCGGTGCCTACTGGCGCGGCGACGAGAAGAGGCCCATGCTGCAGCGCCTCTACGCGACCGCCTTCCACGACAAGAAGGGCATCGAGGAGCACATCAAGAACCTTGAAGAGGCCAAGAAGCGCGACCACCGCGTGCTGGGCCGCAAGCTCGAGCTGTTCCACATGCAGGAAGACAACCCCGGCATGGTGTTCTGGCACCCCAACGGCTGGACCATCTACCGCGCCCTGCAGAACTACGTGCGCGGCAAGATCGAGAACGCCGGCTACCGCGAGGTCCACACCCCGAGCGTGATGAGCAAGACGCTGTGGGAGAAGTCGGGCCACTGGGACAAGTACCAGGACGCCATGTTCGTCACCGAGTCCGAGAAGAACACCTTCTCGATCAAGCCGATGAACTGCCCCGGCCACATCCAGATCTTCAACCAGGGCCTGCGCTCCTACCGCGAGCTTCCGCTGCGCATCGCCGAGTTCGGCTCCTGCGTGCGCAACGAGCCTTCGGGCACGTTGCACGGCATCATGCGCGTCAGGGGCTTTGTGCAGGACGACGCCCACATCTTCTGCACCGAGGAGCAGATTCCCAGCGAGGTCGCCAGCTTCTGCACACTCCTCAAGGAAGTGTACGCGGACTTCGGCTTCACCGACATCCTGGTCAAGTTCTCCACCCGCCCCGAGAAGCGCGTGGGCACAGACGAAAGCTGGGACAAGGTCGAAGCGGCCCTCAAGAACGCCTGCGAACTGGCTGGCCTCGAGACCATCCTCAACCCCGGCGAAGGCGCCTTCTACGGCCCCAAGCTCGAGTTCACCCTGCGCGACAGCCTCGGGCGCCACTGGCAGTGCGGCACCATCCAAGTGGACCCGAACATGCCCGAGCGCCTGGGCGCCGAGTACGTGGGCGAGGACGGCCAGAAGCACACACCGGTCATGCTGCACCGCGCCATCCTGGGATCGCTCGAGCGCTTCATCGGCATCCTGATCGAGCACTACGCGGGCGACTTCCCCACCTGGCTTGCCCCGCAGCAGGCGCTGGTGATCCCGGTCTCCGAGAAGTACCTCGACTACGGAAGATCCGTGACCGCCGACCTGCGCAAGGCCGGCATCCGCGTGGAGCTGGACGAGTCGAACGAGAAGCTCGGCTACAAGATCCGCCAGGGCGAAACCCGCAAGCTTCCGTATCTCCTGGTGGTGGGCGAGAAGGAAGTTCTCGATGCGAAGGTCTCGGTCCGCAAGCGCAAGGAGGGCGACAAGGGCGCCATGAGTTTGACGGAATTTGTCACGTTTGCGAAGGAAGAGATCGAAGCCCGCAAGTAAGGGAAGGGCGCCTCCCGCCCTCCGATCCGTGAAGGGACGCAAGATCTTGCGTCCCTTCGTCGTTTCGGGCATGGACCGGGCTGCCTGCCAAGCCTCGGCTTCGCCGGGGTCTTGGGCCTATCGGCCGGCATCCCTGGCGCGCAGCGCCGCTGACCGACTCCCGCCCTGGTAGGGCGGGCCGGGGTGGGTCGGATCAAGCGAAGCGGCATCCCTGGCGCGCATGAGCGCGTTGCTTGCTCACTCCCCTCCCGAGTCGATCGTCCACGAAGATTGCGCGGATCGGGACGTGCCGACCACACATAGGCGTTAGATTGTCGCGATGTCATCCTTCGGGAAAGCCGCCACCGCCAACGACCTGCTCCACCTGGGCGTCCTGCTGCGCCGCCGCAGCCTGGATGCACGCACCCTGCTTGCCAACCTCGACACCGAGCCGCTGAACGAGTACCTGCGCCTCCAGATCAAGGCCATGCAGGCTGCCCTGGCGAGCTTGGACTTCGAGACGGCCGAGAGCCTCTACGCCCCCTTGCAGGGCTGGTCGCTGGAAACCTACCGCCCCGAGTGGATGCCCACCGAGATCGTCTCCAGCCGCCCGCGCGTGCTGATGGTGGAGGACGAGAGCTTCGGCGTGGAACTCCTGGCAAGCGTCCTGCCCAATGCCGAGATCCTGGTCGCCAGGAACGGCCTCGAAGGCCTGCGTCTGGCCTCCTGGGAGACTCCCGACCTCGTGCTGCTGGACGTGGGCCTGCCCGACATCTCGGGCTGGGAGGTGCTGCGCCTGCTGCGCGACGAGCCGCGCACCAAGCGCGCCCTCACCATCTTCTTGACCGGTGCGGCAAGCGAAGAGGACGAGGCCCGTGGCCTTGAGGGCGGGGCCATCGACTACATCGCCAAGCCCTTCCATCCGGCCATCGTGCGCTCGCGCATCGTCAACCACCTGGAGCTCAAGAAGCACCGCGACTTCTTCGAGCAGCTGGCCCACCTGGACGGCCTCACGGGCCTGGCCAACCGCCGCCAGTTCGACGCCCACCTCGAGGCGGAGTGGAACCGCGCCAGCCGCATCAGTTCCCCCATTTCGCTGATCATGGGCGACCTCGACAAGTTCAAGAGGTTCAACGACCAGTACGGGCACCTGGCCGGCGACGACCTGCTGCGCCGCGCCAGCCAAGGCTTCCTGGCCGTCCCGCACCGCCCCGCAGACCTCCTGGCCCGTTACGGTGGCGAGGAGTTCGCTTGCATCCTCCCCGACACCGGGACCGCGGGCGCCCTGCTGGTCGCCGACCGCATGCGCCGCGCGCTCGAACGCATCGCCGTGCCCCATGCCGGCAACGTCCACGGCATCGCGACGGTGAGCTTCGGCGTGGCCACCATCCAGCCCGTCGCCGGGCAGCCCATGGAAGACCTGATCGCCGAGGCCGACCGCTGGCTCTACCAGGCCAAGGCCCAGGGCGGCAACCTCTCGGCCAGCATGGGTACCAACGGTTCCGACACCACGGCGATCCACAAGCTCTTCCTGGCCGACTGACCGGCACCTACCGCACTCCAAGCAGGATGCAGCCGTACACTCCTTGACTTTTCTCCGCTGCGATGAGATGATCTGCTGGAATCATCACGCATCCACCGGAGGAACTCATGAGCAAACGATCCGTCGTCGCCTTCGCTGCTGCCGTCGCAGCAGGCGCCTTCGCCCAGGACGGGGCCAGCGTCTTCAAGGTCTACGGCTTTGCCGACGTGAACTTCAGCGCCTATCAGATGGACAATTCGTTCGCGAAACAGTTCGTGGGAGCCGATACCCTCTCCTTGGCCCTGAGCCACACGAACCTCTACTTCGACTTCAAGCCCAACGACCATATCAAGGGGCTTGTCGAGGTCGGGCTCTTCTCCCGACCGACATACACCAAGAGCATGGACGGATCGACTCCCGCCGTCATCAGCTACCAAGGCCAGTCCCTCTCGGATGCTCAGATCAAGTCCCTCGTGACGGAGCAGCAGCTTTCTGCGAAGATCGCCACACTGGTCCCGGCCGGAACCCCGCAGGCCACTATCGACGCACTCAAGAGCACCTACCGCGCCGCCGCCGCCGCAACGGTCGACTCGCTCCTGCAACCCAAGCTCACCGCCCTGCGCCAGGCCAATCCCAGCACCGCGCTCGAGGACAAGCACACGATCTCCATCGATCGCGCCCAGTTCGACCTGATGCTCAACGACCAGATCAACCTGCGGATCGGCAAGTTCATCACACCCGCCGGCGTCTGGAACGTGGACCACGCCTCGCCCGTGATCCTGACGGTCCGTCAACCGCTGCAGACCACCTCGACTCCGCTCTTCCCTGAATCGCAGATGGGCCTCATGGGATTCGGCAGCACTGTCATCGGGGACAACGACCTCGTCTACAACGGCTACATCACCGGCGGCCGCATCGACGGCTCCTCCACGCTGCTGGACGCCAACGACGGCGCCGCGCTCAACAACTTGGGCGACCTTGCCTACGGCGGCCACCTGGGCCTGAAGCTCGACCTGCTCAAGAGCGTCCAGCTGGGAGCCTCCTACTTCAACGGGGCCGTGAACAAGAAGCACAACTCGACGGAGCTGCAGATCGACCTCCCCGACCTGCTCGAAGGCAAGGCCACGACCCAGACCGTGACCTCGGTCTACACGACCAAGGAACGCGAATGGGCCGTCGGCGGCGACGCCAAGATCGAGGTCTCGAACCTGCTGCTGCAAGGCGAGGTCAACTACCGCCACCGCGAGAACGAGATCGCCTCGGGAAGCTCCGATGCCACCGGATGGTACGTCCTGGCCGCCTGGAGCCAGCCCGTGACGGCCAGCGTGAACGTCACGCCCTACGCCATGTACGAACGCGTCGCGTCCGACGAGACAGGCTCCGTGAGCGGGTCCTTCAACGATGCCGGTCTCGCGGGGTTCCACACGATCTCGTTCGGCATCAACACGTCCTTCTACACCAATTACCACCTCAAGTTCGAGTACATGAACCTGCAGCTGGAGAAGGACGCGAAGACCTGGGCACTGACCAAGATCAGTGCCAAGGACCTCAACGTCGGCATCTGGTCCTCCCAGATCGCCGTGGCGTTCTAAGGAACACGGGAGAAACCTCATGAAGAAGCTCATCCTTTCGATCACGTTCCTCACCGCCGCCACCTTCGCCGGCGATTGGGCCCTGGTGGCCAATCCCGCAGTGGGGACCGGTTCGGTCTCGAAATCCGACCTCAAGCGCATCTACACCGGCAAGAAGTCCCAGCTCGGCTCCGGCAAGGTGGTGCCGATCATGCTGTCCGAGTCCAACCCTGCCGCTGCCGCCTTCCTGCACGAGGTCCTGGGCATGAGCGGAGCCGAGTACAAGAAGTTCTGGGTGGACGCCCAGATCAAGGGCGAAGGCACTGCCCCCATGACGCAGAAGAATTCGGCCGCGGCCGTCGCCATCGTCTCGGAGCTTCCCGGCGGCATCGCCGTGGTGGAGAAGTCCGCGACTGGCAGCGGATCCGTCAAGGTCCTCGAAGTCAAGTGATCCCCAAGGGCGCTTCCCTGAAGCGCCCTTTTTTCGCGTCGGCCCGTCGAGCCGCTCCAGGAGATGTCCATGTTCGTCACAGTCTGGTTCTCGCAGCAGAAAATCGGGACCAAGGTCGCGGTTCTCGTCTCGTTGATCTTCTCGCTCATCCTGTGGGTCGTCGTGCTGGCCAGCGTCCACGGCTTCACCAACAGCCTGAGGATCACGGGAGAGAGGGAATCCGGTGCCATCGAGAACGCCTTGAAGGCCAAGGGTGAACTGCTCACCAGCCTGCTTGCCCACATCACGCCCGAGGCCGTGATGACGCAGGATCTCTACATCCTGAACACGGACATCAAGGAGGCCATGCGCGACAGCGACCTCGTTTCGCTTCGCATCCTCGGGAAGGACGGCACCCCCCTTGTCCAGCAGGCCAAGGGAGACACCTCCCACGGCGTACTTGCCTTCACGCTGCCCGTGATCACCGACAAGGAGAAGCTGGGCATCGAGAAGACCGTGGGCAAGGTAGAGCTGCAGGTCAGTCGCGAGCGCGTCGTCCATGCAAACGACCGCATGCAGGAGGACATCGCACGCCAGCGGCTCCTCGTGCTGGCAGTGGCCATCTCGCTGACCCTGCTCATCAACATCGTCATCTTCTTCATCATCCTGAATCTGGTGCGGCGCCATGTGACCCGACCGCTGTCCGAGGCCGTCGAGGTGATGGAGGCCGTCGCCAAGGGAGAGCTCGGCACCACGATGCAGTACCGGAGCCAGGACGAGATCGGCACCTTGGCCGTCTCGGTGCGCAGCATGACGGAGTACCTGCAGGAGATGGCGCAGGCCGCAGCGGGCCTCTCGCACGGCGACCTGACCGTCAAGATCTCGCCCCGGTCCAGCCGCGACCAGCTCGGCACCAGCTTCCGCGACATGCTGGCCGAACTGCGGCAGAGCCTGGGCACGGTGCAGCGCATGGCGACGGACCTGGGCAACTCGTCCCGCGAGCTGTCCAAGGGAAGCCGCACCATGCTGCAGGAATCCGAGTCGGTCTCTGCCAAGACCGCGAACACGGCGCTCACGGCATCCACCGTCGCCGCCAACGTGGGCTCGGTCGCCGCCGCCGCCGGGCAGATGTCCGCGACGATCCAGGAGATCGCCCGCACCGCCGAGGAGAGCCGGATCACGGCGCAGGAAGCAAGCCTTGTCAGCTCGCAGGCCAGCCGCAGCGTGGCCGAGCTCCAGGCCGCCTCCGAGGAGATCGGCAAGGTGGTCGACGTGATCATGAACATCTCGGAGCAGACCAAGCTGCTGGCCCTCAACGCCACGATCGAAGCGGCCCGCGCCGGCGAGGCCGGCAAGGGCTTCACCGTGGTGGCCAGCGAAGTCAAGAGCCTGGCCAAGGGCGTGGCCGAGGCCTCCGAGGGCATCCGTGTCAAGATCGACCAGATGCGCAGCAGCACCGGATCCACCGTCCGCGAGATCGAGCGGGCCAGCGAGGTCATCGCTCGCATCGAGCGGGCCGTGATCAGCATCGCCGCGGCCGTGGAGGAGCAGAGCGCCACCACCAGCGACATCGTACGCAACGTAAACGACAGCTCCCGCCTGGTGCAGGACATCACCCTCTCGATCCAGGACGCGGCAAACTCCTCCTCGGCGGCCGCCCGCAACGCCCAGCAGGTGCTGGGCGCCGTGGACATGGTCACCCAGGCGTCGGAATCCCTCGAGACGGTCTCGCAGCGCTTCCGCTTCTAGAGACGGGACGATCCCGACCTCGAAGGCCTCCCCCGGATTCCGGAGGGAGGCCTTCGCGTCTCCTGGAACGCAAATTTGACGGATTCCGTCATATCATCCTCCGGCTCCGCGAAGCCGTCCGCGCCGCGCCCCGGCAGGTGTATCTTCCAGCATCACCCCGATCCGCCGGAGCCTCCATGACTTTGCGAAGCACCTCTGCCCTCGTCGCCCTGGCAGCCCATGCGATCCTCGCCGCCTTGCCGGGAAGCAGCCGTCCCGATCCCGTCCATCTGCTGGACACCGGCGCGGTGCCCACCGTTCCTGGCATTCCCGGTGCGCAGCAGCCCACCCTGGAGACCCGCACGTCCGAGGCAGGGGACCGCCACGACGCCTTCCTGCTCGTGGCGGGGAAGCCGGTCGCACGGCGCGTCACGATCGACCTCGTTCCCACCGCTGCCCCCGAGACGTCCGGGCCGTTCAAGTCCCACCTGGCGCGTCTGGTCCGCACCCTGGGCGAACCGACGCGCCAAGCGTCCGACACCCTCCCCTACCTCGGCGGAAACATTCTCATCGTCCGGACCGCGAAGACCCGCACCTGGGACCTCCCCGGAGGCCGGGTCGTGCTGGCCTCCCACCGCACCGAGTTCGACCTGACCAAGGCCAAGGAGATGTCCCGCGACATGGTCAGGTTGATGCTCAAGGAGAAACCCGACACGCCGAATTCCCGTACGAAGGAGCTCGAATCGATGGCCGTGGAAAACTTCAGACAGGGATTCGTGCCCGAGGCGACCGTGCAGCTGCGCGCTTGGGACACCCTTCCCGTGGAGGCCTTCGCCCGCGCCCTCGACCGGGCCCAGCGCGAAGGAAACGCGGAGTACGACGCCTCCTGGGGCTTCGCCGCGGAGGTCCCCTCCCAGCGCATCGCCTTCCACAGCAGCGAGGCGCCCGAGAGCTGGTTCTCGTTGGCCGGAGGCACCACCTCCGTCATGCAGGACACCGTCCGTACCTTCGGGGACACCGCCACCTCGCCGGTGGAACGCCGCGTGAAGAGGGCCTCGGACCGGACCGCCTTCGAGTCGCGCGTCGCCCTTCCCAATCCGGGACTGCGCAAGTTCGGGGAAGACCAGATCGCCCTCATGATCCGGGAATCCGCCGCGAAGGCCGGAAGGAACGGCTCCTCCGAGAGCGACCTCCTGCTCCTCTCGATCTACGCCTCGCTCCTGCCCCGGGTCATCGGCCCCGTCGTCGCCGACTTCTTCCAGAGCCGGACCCTGATCGTCACCCACGACTGGAGCGGGGAATGATGCGCCGACTGCTTGCCCTGGGCCTCTTGATTTCCTCCTCGGTCCTGGCCCAGGAGGAATCCTCGCAGGACACCGTGGGCGCCACGTCGGAGCGCCTCGTGGAACTCGCCCAGGCGCAGCGCGACGACAACGGCGACTATCGCGACTCCGCCTTCGCCCATGCCTGCCTGAATCGGGCCGCCCTGGCCGGGAACGTGCAGGCGGCCACGCGCCTGGCCTTCGCGTTCTACGGCGGCACCGTCGGACCCAAGAACCACGCCCAAGCCGCCCGCTGGGCCCGTTCCTCGGCCATGGCCGGGGATGCCGAAGGGCAGGAGCTCTACGCGCAGCTCTTCGAGTACGGCGAGGGTGTTGCCAAGGACATCCCGCAAGCCATCCGCTGGTATCTCAAAGCCGCCGGGCAGGGGAGCGCCCATTCGCAGTTCTGCCTGGGAGCCCTGTACCACAACGGCGACGAGACGCCTCAGGACTACCCCAAGGCGCTGCACTGGTTCGGACTTGCCGCTGACCAAGGGAACAACGACGCCAAGGCGGCGCTGGCAGACATGCTCCAGAAAGGCAAGGGATGCATCCTCGACATCCCGCGCGCCATGAGCCTCTACCTCGAGGCCGCCGAGGCCGGACAGAGCCGGGCCCAGGCCTCGCTGGGCCTTGCGTACCTGGAAGGCAAGGGAATTCCCGTCGACTACCCCCAGGCGCTGGAGTGGCTCGGCAAGGCAGCAGCCCAAGGCTATGCCCGCGCCCAATACAACCTGGGAACCATGCTTGAGAAGGGAGAGGGAACCGACATCGACTTGAAGGAAGCCGCCAGTCTCTTCGAGCAGGCGGCCCGCCAAGGACTCCTGGCTGCACAGAATGCCCTGTGCCAAGCCTATGCCGAAGGTCGCGGAGTTCCCAAGGATCCCTACCTCTCCTACGTCTGGGGAATGGTCGCCAAGGCCAACGGCCAAGGAAGCGACCCGTACTGGGCAAGCCAGGAAAAGAAGCTGACGGCCAAGCAGAAGAGCAAGGCACTCAAATACGCGCGGGAGCTTGCCAAGGAAACGGCCGGCGATCCGTGAACACATCCCCCCTCTCCCCTTCGGAGGAATCCTCCCCATGATCGCATCCGCCCTTTCCTTGTTCCTGGCCGCAGCCCCGGCTCCCGGCTGGCAGGTTCCCGCCGTCTCGGGGACCTACGAGAACGCCCTGATCGTGCAGCAGGATGAGCACATCCGGGCCGTGGACCTCTCCCGCTCCTGCGACCTGACCCTGTCGGGGACCTGGGACGGACGCCGCTTCCAGATCCGGCTACAGCCTCTGGGCGGCGGGAAGAGCTCCGAGGGGACGCTCGACTTCGGATGGTCCGACACTCTCCTCCTGCGCCTTGCGCACCCGACCGCGGTGTGCCCGGGCGAAGCGCCGGTGGACGGCTGGAAGCTCGCCTCCCGCATCCCCTCGCGCCAGAAAGCCTTTGTCGTCCCTCGTACCGACTCGCTCCGGCAAGCCGTGGGCCGGGAACGCTACTTCGCGACACCGGTGTCCGATCCGGAGTCGAAGCGCCATGCCGGCATTCCCTCCGGCCTGGAATGGCTCAAGGATCTCTTTGGACGCTTCGAGACCGACGAGCATCTCCCCGACGACGAGCCGCTTGTCGAGACCTCCTGGATCGGTCTGCAAGGCGATGAGGAGCAGATCCCGCTGAGGAACCTGCGCATCCTTCCCGTCGACTCGTTCCCGACTCCCCCGACCGTCCCCGCCTGGAAGGCCGGGCCGGCTCCGCACATCACCTGGGGAAACCCGGGAACCAACGGCGATCCGGCAGGCATGAAGATCCTGGCCGACTCCGGCCTGCAAGGCTGGAGCGTCCAGCAGGTGACCTTCGCCCACGATGCGTCGCACCTGCGCTGGTCGCTTCTCCTGGTCTCGCCGGAACGGGAAGCCACGGCGATGCTCTGGCAATTCACCGACGAAGAGGCTCCGACCTTGGGGACCTTCCGGGCCGATTCCGCCCAGGTCTGCCGGGAAGCCGCGACGGTTTCCTACGAGACCTGGCACAAGGAGATCGGCCAGTGGCTGCGCCAGCGCGGCAAGAGCGACGGCGTACCTTCGCGTCCCAAGCCATCCCGCGAGCCTCGCTTCACGGGAGCTTCCCAGATCGGCGCCGCCTTCGGAGCCGGCCAGAGGCTGTGCCTGGGCCAGCAGAGCATCCCCTGGAGATCCGAGACCGATTCGGGATTCCAGACCCATGCGGTGCCGTTCCTGGTCTTCCCCGAGGAGCAGGGCTGGAGACCCGCACTTTCGGCATCGAGCGCCTTGAGGGCGGTGGATTCCGCCCAGTCCGGACTGGTGCGCGGCGCCCCGGACCTCCCGAGCCTCTTTGCCGCCCTGGACACCTGGAACGAGGAGCATGAACTGTCCTCCCTGCGCACCCTGGCCGGGATCTGGCGGCGTGCACCCCGCGAAGGCGGCTTGCGTCTGTGCCTGGAGCCGGCACGCGGCCAGGGCAGCGACTGCCTCGAGGTCGACTCGAACGGGATCGTCCAAGGCACACCCCGCCTGTCCCGCCTTCCCGGCTGGAGGAAATGCCTGGGCCTGAGCTGCCCCGACCTCGACACCGCCAAGGTCTTCCCCAAGGCCAGGGAATGGGCCGATGCCCTGTGGCGCGCCGACCAGCGCCATCTCGAGGAGGACCAGACGCATGCGAACGACCTTTCCGACCTCTACTACTCGGCGCCGGAAGCTCCCTGGAGCGCCTCCGTCTCCCTGAGTCCCAAGAAGGCCTGGACCGGCAAGGTCTGCCTGGATGCCGGCCCCAATCACGGCTGCCTGCTGATCGACGGCAAGGGAACGGTCAAGGGCACCGGCCTCTTCAAGCCGATCCAGTACCTGCAGCAAGAGGAGTGACGCCGCACCGCGAATTTGACAAGATCCGTCACTCAAGCCTTGGAGGACGGGGCTACATTGGCCCCATGACCTTTCCGTTCTCCATCGCCCCCAAGCGCCTCCTGGGACTTCTCGCCATGGCCCTGTCCGCGGGGATGGGACTCTTCCTGGCGTTGCATCCATTCCTGCTCAAGGGAGGCCTGCAGGTCAACCTGTTCCTGAGCGTGCCGCTGTGGCTGATCTTGTGGCGCCTGGGCCGGAAGTGGTTCCGCAACGAGCTGGACCTGAGCCTCGTCGCGCTGCCCTCCGACGACCCGCTGGTGCTGGAGTCCATCCGCCGCGCCCGCGCCCACCTCGCGGAAGTCCGCAGCCAGCTCCAGGAGAACCGCTCCGAGATCCACCTGAAGTTCGGCCTCACGACCCTCCAAGGCGAGGTCGAGCACATCTGGTGCATCGCCCACCACCTCGACGAGGGGGACAACGCGACCCTCTCGCTTGCCAACGAACCCGCCGGGAACCTCGGGATCGACGGGCGCTTCGTCCGCCCCCTGGCCGGCTACGAGGACTTCTTCATCGGTCGCAAGGACGACGTCGCGCTAGGCGGCTACTCGCTGGTCGCCCTTGCGCGTTCCGCCCGCGCCCGAGGCTACGCGATCCCCTCCGCCTTCCTCCCGACCCTCGAGAACAGCACGGCCTGGCAGGAATGGGGTTCGGAACAATGACCGTCATGGAGCTCGAGACCCCGCGCCTTCGCCTGCGGCAGTGGCGCGACACCGACCTCGAGCCGTTTGCCGCGATGGGGCACGACCCGCGCGTGATGCAGTTCTTCCCCGAGACCATGACGCGGGAGGACTCCGACGCGATGGCGGCGAAGATCCGCGCCCTGATCGACGAACGCGGATGGGGCTTCTGGGCCGTCGAGGAAAAGGGCGGAGCGCCCTTCGTCGGATTCGTCGGCCTGCACATCCCCGCTGCGGCGCTTCCCTTCTCGCCCTGCGTCGAGATCGGCTGGCGCCTGGCCGCCGCGCACTGGGGCAAGGGCTTCGCCACCGAGGCCGCCCGCGAAGCGCTCTATTCCGGCTTCCGGGCCTTGGATCTCGAGGAGATCGTGGCCTTCACCTCGACGGTGAACCAGCGCTCGCGCCGCGTGATGGAGCGCCTGGGCATGCGCCACCACGGCCAGGTCTTCGAGCATCCGTCCGTGCCCGAGGGAAGCCCCCTGCGTCCCCACGTCCTCTACCGCCTGCGGCGCCAGGAGTGGGAAGAGGGATTCTGACAATTTCTGTCATTTAGCCGCAGGCTTGGACGGCGACGCCTGGACCACCCCCCGGTCCACCTGGAAGGCCAGGAGCAGGAAGAATCCCAGGAGCAGCACGGCAAGGCCCAGCCAGACCACCCCCACCGCGAAGGCGGGCATGTGGAGGCTCGACGCGATCACATCCCCGTCCGAGCCCTTCACGGTGCGGTCGACCAGGTCGTCCTTGATGTCGCGCACCGCAAGAAACGCGCAGGCGGCTCCGGTAAGGCGCAGCAGGAAGTCGTGCACCGCGCCCAGCGGGAGCTTGGCCAGCACCAGGAACCCCAGGCCCGTCCCGGCGCAGAAGAGCGTCCCGAAGAGGCCGGCACTCTTGAGGCACAGCCACGAGAGATAGAGGAGAGCCAGCCCCAGGATCGCCAGGAACCAGCGGTCGTGGCGCGACCGGGCCGCGATCACCAGGAGCAATCCCCCCACGACCAGACTCCCCGTGTAGCCCGCTCCGGCCACCAGGAGGGTCTTCAGGAAGGACGGCTCGATCGAATAGCCGCACCATCCTCCCGCATCCATGTTCACGTGGAAGGAGGTGATCGTCCCGCCCAGCACCACCGCCATCAGGCCGTGGCAAGCCTCGTGCAGGGCCGTGACCAGGAGCCACAGCGGACGCACCGCCGCCGCGTGCTGGAAGAACGCAACCGACACGGCGGCAAGAGCCAGGGGCAGCAGGGCTAGCAACCGGTTCATGTCAGTTCCTTCCCTGGAGCAGGCTCTCGTAGAAGCGGTATTCGATGCCAGTGAGGTTGGTGTCCACCCGCGCCCACTGCTTCTCCAGCACGTACTTGGCGGCATTGCGGTCGCCTTGGGCCACGCTTGCCAGAAACAGGTCGCGCATGTCGTTGAAGGACATGTTGCGGGGCCACTGGCGCAGCAGCTCGCGCCGGGCCGCGTCCAGGCTGTCGTCGGGACCGAAGTTCGAGAAGTACTGGAAGCGCAGCAGCGCCGTGGAAGGCGTGTGCACACCCAGGCGCTGGCTCGAGGCCAGCAGCGCATCGCCCACGTCTCCCCAGGGCTCGGCCGCCCAGCTCCAGGCCGGCGCCGAGGCAGGGACCCATCCCGAGAGCGCGTTGTGCAGCCGCGTCGAGTCCAGCGGGAAGCGGTACTCCAGCCAGTCCAGCAGGAAGCGGGTCTGCGACGAGTCGGCCACCTGCCGGGTGCGCAGGTCGGTGACGGCGGCCTTGCGGCTTGCGAAGCCTTCACCGGGGATCACCTCCTGGGGATACCAGATCCCGCCCAGGGTGCGCGGCACCAGGTGCGAATGTTTCTTGGAGTAGAAGGCCTTCTCGGCGCGTCCGTCCACCACCGGGAGAAATTCGGAGTTGGGCGTCACCCCGCCCAGCAGACGATCCACCGTGGCCTCGGTCCACAGCAGCGTCCCCTGCGAGATGTCGCGCGGCACCATCTTGAAGCGGGAGAGCTCCGCGATGTCCTCGGGGTCCTGGAAGTTGGCGTCGGAGGCGGACAGATCCCGTCCCGAGGCCGCGATCACCATGTCCTGGGTGGTGGGGATGAAGTGCAGGCGCAGGTGCGGGAACTGGGTGCGCAGGGCCGCCAGGATCGAGAGCAGCATCTCGTCCTCGAACTCGTAGGTGTGGACCCACTGCACGAACACGCCGTCGGGCGCCAGGTGCGCGCGGATCTCGCGATAGAACTCCACGGTGAACAGGCTCGAGACGCCGGCCACCCAAGGGTTGGAGGGCTCCGACACGATCACGTCGTAGGGCACCGTGCGCGTGCTGAAGAAGATGCGCGCATCGAGGAAGTGCATGGTGTGCCGCGGATCCTCGTAGGCCCGGCGGTTGAAGGGACGGAACCACTTGGCCTGCTCCCACATGGCGTGTTCGATCTCGATGGCGTCCAGGTGCTTGGCCCTGGGATCGCCCAGCAGGCGGTGCGAGGTCATGCCGCTGCCGAGCCCGATGAGCGCCCCGTTCCAGGGCTTCTTCAGGTAGGCGCGGGCCACCCAGGCGGCGAAGTCCTGGGTCAGTTCGTCCGACATGCGTGCCCGCAGGGGCTGGGCGCGGTCCAGGCTGGCGTCGGGCTTTCCGTTGGTGCGCACCGACACCAAGGTCCCGACCTCGTGGACCGAGATCGTGGCCGTGCGTCCGTCCAGCCGATGGATCCTGGTGGTCTCGGCGATCTTGCGCGGCCCTCGGTAGGCCCCGGCCACCAGCAGCCGGTCGACCGGCTCCATCGTCCAGGCCATTCCCGTCAGCACCGTCGCAAGGCCCACCAAGGCGACCACGGCACCGCCGCCCAGCCGCGCGGCACGGGGCTCGTTTGACAGATCCTGTCGCACCTCGCGGCGCCACAGCCACCACAGCGCCACCGCAAGCACGATGTCCACCATGGCGCCCAGGGTCACCACCCGGAAGAAGCCCACCAGGGGCATCAGGAACAGGCTCCCCGACACCGCGCCCAGGATCGCCCCCAGCGTGTTCCAGGCGTACACGTGGCCGGTCCAGCGTTCCTCGCCGTGGCGGGCGCACAGCAGGCGCGTGCCCAGCGGCAGGGTCATGCCGGCGAAGAAGGCCGCCGGGATCATGGTGACCGCGCTGAAGAGATACTGCACCACGGCATGGTAGGGCCAGGCCTCCACAGTGCGCATCAGGATGCGGTTCACCTGGAACGAGGCCTCGAAGAAATGCGTGTGCAAAAGCAGCGGGATCACCGCCATCGCCGCCATCGCCGCCTGGGCCAGGATCAGCGCGCGCAGGGGCCTGCGCGGACTGCGCTTGTGGATGTAGAGAGCACCCAATGCCAGACCCGTCACGAAGGCCGAGATCATCAGGTCGAAGGCGTGGGCGCTGGAGCCAAGGAGGAGCGCCAGCAGTCGGATCCAGCCGATCTCGTAGAGGAAGGAGGAGAGGCCCGTGCCCAGCGAGAGTGCCAGCAGCAGCACGGTGTAGCCGTCGATCCGCGAGGCCTTGGCCGGGACATGGTGCTCCATCCGATGCCCGTCCACGTCGAGGTTCCCCTCGGCCGCCGCCTGGCGGGTCGCCTCGCGCCGGGTCCAGTCGGTCCACAGCGCCAGCACCGCGATGAACAGGTTCACCAGGCCCGCCATCCACAGGCTTCCTCGCGTCCCCAGGTTCGGGATCAGGAAGTACGAGGCGATCACGGCACCGCAGGCCGCGCCCAGGGAGTTTCCGAAGTAGAGGCGCGCCAGCGACCCTTCTCCCGCGTCCCCTGCCTCGCGGATGAGCCCTCCGGCCGCCAGCGGAAAGGTCATGCCCAAAAGCACCGCCCAGGGCACCGTGGCCAGCATCCCCGTAAGCACGGCGATGACCGTGGAGCCTTCGAGGGAGCGCCCCGCGAGCACGCCCGAGTCGAGCAGTCCGTCGCGCAGGCACAGGAAGATCGGATGAAAGAGAAATCCTCCCAGCGCGATGCCGCCCTCCACGAAGGCGTAGGTGCGCAAGGGATTCCTCATCGTCGCCAGCCACCGTCCCGCCAGGGCGCTTCCGATGCCGATGCCCCCCATGTACACGACCAGGGTGAGCACCTGCCCGTAGGCCGCATGCCCCAGCAGGAGGCCCAGGTAGCGGGCCCACAGGGATTCGTGGATCAGGCCGGAGATGCCCGAAAGGAAGAACAGGATCTGGAAACGGACGACAAGCGACACACGCATGGCAAACATATAGGGAACCTCGCGGGATCCCGCAACCGTTTTCATGGAGCCTGGGGCGGCGCCCGGTCGGTGCCCTCCCGGGCCGGGCCACCTGCCAAGCCTCCTCGGCCCTCCCGCACCGCGTGTCTCACAAACGTGCCGTCGGGCCTGCGGGGTCTCGGCCCTGCGGGCGGTGTCCCTGCCGCGAAGCGTCCATACCGGACACTCATCTCCGTTTTCTAGCTTGAACGCACTTCATTCACCAATCCAGGGGGACCCGATGGACCACGCCTTTCTGACCGTACTCGACGAACGCCACGGCTGCCGCGCCTTCACCGCCGAACCCGTCGACAAGTCCAAGGTCGACCGCGCCGTACAGGCCGCCGGACGCGCCCCCAGCTCCAAGAACACCCAGCCCTGGGCCCTGGAGATCGTGACCGGAGCCAAGCTTGAGGAACTGCGCACCGCGTTGCTTGCCTCGGCCGACGCCAAGGAGCCGATGGCCCCCGACTACCGCTACTCCCCCGATCCGCTGCCCGAGGACATGATGGCCCGCGCCCGCGCCTGCGGCTTCGGACTGTTTGCCCACAAGGGAATCGGACGCGACGACAAGCCCGCCCGCCAGGCCCACGACCGCGAGAACCCGCGCCTGTTCGGCGCCCCGGCCTTTGCCGTGCTCACGCTCCCCCGCGTCTCCGAGAAGGGCACCTTCATGGACGGCGGCCTCTTCCTGGGATCGTTCCTGCTGGCCCTGCGCGCAGTGGGCTACGAGTCCACGCCCATGTATTCTGTGGCCTGCCAGGCACCGGTCATCCGCCGCGTGCTCGGACTCTCGGACGACGCAATCGTGGTGGCTGGGATCGCCTTCGGCGTCGAGGACCAGGCCGCGCATGTGAACGCGTTCCGCACCGAGCGCGAACCTTTCGACAAGATCGTGAAGTGGCATGACTGAGCACTCCTTCCTATCGGTCCTCAAGGGCAAGACACCTTCCCGCAATCCCGCCTGGATCATGCGCCAAGCCGGGCGCTACCTGCCCGAGTACCGCGCCGTGCGGAAGAACTTCCCCAAGTTCACCGACTTCCTGGCCAATCCCGACGCCGCCTGCGAGGTGACCATCCAGCCGGTGGACATCCTGGATGTGGACGCCGCCATCCTCTTCTCGGACATCCTAGTGGTGCTACCCCCGCTTGGCCTCACCCTCGAATACCGCGAGAACGAAGGACCGCGCCTCTCGAACCTGCTGGACAATGCGGACAGAATCCGTCAATTGCCCCGCGTCGATCCGACCGAAGGCACCGGCTACGTGCTGGAGGCCATCCGCCGCGTGCGCAAGGCTCTCGACAACCGCGTCCCGTTGATCGGCTTCGCCGCCGCCCCGTGGACGCTGGCCTGCTATGCCGTGGACGGCAAGGGGGGCAAGGAGTTCCCGCGCACACGTGCCCTGATGCACAAGGAACCGGCCCTCTTCGATCTGCTCCTGTCCAAGCTCGCCGACCTCACCATCGACTACCTGTGCGCCCAGGCCGAAGCCGGCGCCCAAGCCCTGCAGCTCTTCGAGTCGTGGGCCATCCTGTTCGACGAGGTCACCTACACCAGCCGCATCCTCCCCCACACCGCCCGCGTGGTGGCCGAGGTCAAGGCGAAGACCGGCGTGCCCGTGATCCTCTACGGCAACGGAGCCTCGCTCCTGATGGAGCCGTTCCAGACCACGAACGCCGATTGCATGGGCATCGACTGGCGCATCCCGATGGCCAAGGCGCGCGCCCTGGTGGGCAATCGTCCGCTCCAGGGCAACCTCGATCCAGCCGTCCTCCTGGGCTCGCCCGAGGCGGTGATCGAAGGCGTGAGGGCCATCCATGCGGCCAACGGCGGAGCTCCTTGGATCGCGAACCTGGGCCACGGCATCACGCCCGAAGTCCCGGTGGAGAACGCCAAGGCCTTTGTGCAGGCGGTGCACGCACTGCCCGTCCGATGAGGAATTCCATGACCTACAAGATGATCGTGCTGGACCTGGACGACACCCTCCTCACCTCCGATTTGACAATTTCTGTCCGAACCAAGGATGCCCTGCTTGCCGCGCAAGCCAAGGGCGTGCGCGTGGTGCTGGCCTCGGGCCGCCCGACCGGCGCCATGAAGCGCTTCGCCAAGGAGCTCGGGCTCGAGGCGCACGGCGGCTACCTGATCTCCTTCAACGGGGCCGTCATCACCGAGTGCGCCGGAATGCGGCAGCACTTTCGCAAGTCGCTTTCCCGCGCCCACATGCGCGAGATCCACGACCATGCCCGCAAGCACGGCGTGAGCATCCTGGGCTACCACCAGGACCGCATCATCACCCCCCAGGAGAATCCCTACACCGAGGTCGAGAGCACCCTCACGGGCCTGGACGTCGAGCAGGTCGACGACTTCTCCGACCGCATCACCGAGGAGAGCATCAAGGTGATCGTGGTGGACGAGCCGGAGCGCCTCAAGGCCGTGGCCGAGGCCATGCGCCCGCATGTGGAAGGCCGGGTCAACATGGTCTTCTCCAAGCCCTTCTTCCTGGAGTTCACGGATCTCGGGATCGACAAGCGCCATTCCCTCTCGCTGCTGTGCGAACGGCTCGAGATCCTGCCCTCCGAGGTGATCGCCATGGGCGACGGCGACAACGACAAGGGCATGCTGGAATTCGCCGGTTTCGCAGTGGCCATGGAGAACGCCCGCGACTCGGTGAAGGCGATCGCCGACCATGTCACCGCCCACCACGACGCCGACGGCGTAGGAGTCGCGGTCGAGAGGTTCGTCCTGGGCATTTGACAGGATCTGTCCTTCAAAGGAACGGACGCCTCAGGGCGCCTCATCCAGACCGATCAGGTCGATCGGCTTCATGCCCATCGCCTTGGCCTTGGCGTTCACGTCCTTCATCAGGCCCGAGACATCCGACAGGAACCCCTTCGCGAGCCTCTGCACCTCGGCATCCGGGGTCGCCTCGGGAATCGCCGCGATCAGGTTGAACAGGCACACCCGCAAGGCATCCTGCTCGCGGATCTGCTTGAACCGCAGCAGGAGCACCTTGCCCGTCGAGAACGTCGCACGGTACAGCGCGACCTCGTCGCAGGAAAAACGGCGCGCGTTCCAGTATTCCTCGTCCGCCGTGTAGGTCCAGATCATGGCCCCCGCCTTGGGGATCGATCGGATCGGCACCATGCTGTCGATCCGCCCGAAGCGCGCCTTCATTCCCTGGTAGACCAGCCCCAGCATGATCGAGTCCCGCACCCGGTCTTCCGCCTCCTGCATCGGCGGGTACGAGAAGCGGCTGGCAATGCTGCCGAACCGTTCCTCGTTGAAATCCGCCGCGAAGCTCTCCGAAACGGAGGCCACGGAGGGAGAGGGCGCCTTCCTGACCGGCGCCTTCGCCACCGCAAGGGCGGCGCAGAAGGCCAGTGCTGCGACAACGGTTCCTGCTCCGGGCTGCATGCGCCCTCCTGGCTGATGATGGATGCGCGCCGCCCTGTCCGGACACGGCGCTCCCCTCATCATCCCATTGAACCTCCGCCGTCCGCACCCACGAAATCACTCGCAAGGCGAAGCCGCGTCGCTATCTCCCCGGATGCGCCGCCCAGGCCGAGATGCCCGAGGGCACCAGGGCGTTGCTGCGCCGCAGCGGCTGATCCACGATGCCCCACTCGTCGAAGCCCAGGTTGATCCCAAGCTTCACCCGATGCGCCCCCAGCGGGATATCCAACCCGCCCAGTGGCAGGGTCAGGGATTCCTGGTGCACGCCGGGAACGTCCCGCAGGGCGCGCGCGAAGCTCACCGAGAACGAGAGCGGGTAGTTGGCGTGGATGCGTCCCGAGAGCGAAAGCCCCCAATCGGCCGAGACGCCCAGTCCCGCCGTGTCCAGAGCCCGCTGGAGAGGTCCGCTCCAGGCACGGCCCGCGTCGATCGAGGCGGAGGCGACCAGGCGGTCCCCGTACCAGATCCAGGCGCCGCGGTTGATCTCCCACAACGGAAGGCGCGTCGCCAGGCCCGCCGAGAACGCATGCGTCCCCTGGAACACCCGACGCTCGCGCCCCAGCATGGTCGGATAGCCCGCCAAGTCCACGCCTTCGTGGAAGAAGTCGTTGAGCGTGGTCGAGTCGGCCGGGCCGGTCCAATCCGCCACCGTCGAGATGTCTCCCGAAAACTCCAGGGTCTGGCTCTCCCACAGCGGATTCCCGAAGGCCCAACGGCCCTGGGCCGCCAGGCGGTGGACCGTCCAATCGGTGCTGCGCGCCCGGATCGCCCCGTTGGCGTCCACCACGAACACGTCCGAGAAGCTGCCTGAGCGCATCAGGGAGGTCCGGTCCATCGACCACTGGGCCCGCAGCATCAGGCCACGCGGATCGTCCTCCACTCCCATGGCGGCATCCGACCGATCGTACCAGGTCCAGAAGAGCGAAGGCGTCACCGAAGAGTAGCCGGTGTAGCGCAGCGGCAGGTCGTAGAAGTCGAAGTCGTAGCGGGTCCAGGCAAGGCTTGCGTGGAGCTTCTGCTTCTCGGTGAGGCTGTAGCGCGCACCCGCCGAGAGCTGCATCAGATGCAGCGTCCAGTTCTGGCCCGAGGTCACGGAATCGTTCCGGCCGTTGCTGCTCTCGGTCCTCACGGTGTCCTCGCCGTGCATGTCCTGGTAGAGGGCCTGCAACGAGAGGGTGGGCCAGAAGGAGCGGTTCTCCAGGCCCGCCAGCACCAGCTTCTCCTGACGCGGATTGACGAAGTTCGGCTGGCCCGGGCCCACGAAGTCGAAGCCGCGCGTCAGGTCGAGAAGCACCAGCGCGTAAGCGAGGTTGCGCCGCGCCGGGTCGAGCAACTGCAGGCGCACGCCGCCCATGTTCGACCACTGGCTCTCGCCCGCGTACAGGAACGGAGCGCTCTTCTGGAAGTAGAGGATCGGCGTCAGGAGCAAGCGGTCCGGGATCGGGCTGTAGGGATGCTCCCGGCTGGTCAGGTCCCAGGTCTGCTCCTGCGGCGGGACGATCCGCTTGGCCGAATCGGACGCGGCTCGGGCACGGGGCGCCTCGGCCTTCAGCGAATCCAGCAGCCAGAGCCCGAAGCCGGTGTGGTCGAATCCCGTGTAGGCCAGGCGCTTGCCGTCCGGCGAGAGCTCCGGCTCGAAGGCCCCGCCCACCACGCTGGTGAGCTGCACCAGGGAATCGTTTGACAGATCCTGTCGATACAGGTTGAAGATCCCGGTGCGGTCCGAGGAAAGGTAGACCGCCTTGCCGTCCGGCGCGAAGGAGGCGTCGCGCCACTCCGACAGCGAATCGCCCAGCCGGCGCAGGCTGCCGTCGCGCCCGACCAAGTCGCAGCGCCGACGGGCCCCGTCGAACCAGTCGACCGCAAGGCTGCGCCCCGACGGATGCCAGCGCACCGAGAAGATGGTCCCCACGACCCCGGTGTCCCCGCGCGGGAAGACCTGCAGGCACTCCCCGGGAGGCAGCTCCAGGCCGTCGGCCGGCAGCAGCGCCACCTTGAAGCGCATGCCCTCGCGCAGCACGGTGGCCAGCGTGTCGCGGGAAGGCGAGATCTCGCTTTCGGCCGCGTGCCACAGCAGGGTGATGCGATGGTGGTCGTCCACCCGAGGCGTGGTCCAGACGCTGTCCTTGCGCTCGAGCGTCGCGCTCCACGCGTCCAGCACATGCCGGTCCTGCGCGTCGGTCTTGCGTCCCGAGACGTAGTGCACCCGGCGCTCCACCGTGTCCAGGCTGAAACGCCCGCGGATGAAGGGCGAGACCATGGCGCGCCGCTTCGTGGTGTCCTTGAGGCTGTCCGTGAGGTCCCAAGCCCAGAGGTTGCCGCCCTCGTCCGCCCCCGGGTTCGAGGAGTAGAACAGCGTCCTGGCATCCAGCCAGCGCGGATGTCCCGTGCTGTAGGCATCGCCCACCAGGCGGTGCCCTTCGGCAAGCGGCATGGCGGCCTCGCGCACGCGCCTGGCCCGCGCCACCGTCGAGTCCTTCCAGGCCTTCCAGAGCTCATTGCCCGATTCGCCCGTGAGCTTCTTCCAGGCTCCGCCCCACTCCTGGGGAAGCGGCGAGCCCAGCGCATGCCACCACTGCGGGACGACCTCCGCGCCCTTGGTCTCCTCGACGAAGCGGATCAGCGAGAAGCCCTGGTTGTACACCCTCTCGAAGTCGAAGCCGGAGCCCGAGAAGACGGACATGCGCTCCCACGGAAGCAGCGAGTCGACCAGGGCCGCAGAGCGCTCGATCATCTGCCGGTGCGTGTCCCAGCGGTCCCCGCCGAAGCGCTGGGAGCTCCATTGCGCCGTGCCCTCGGCCATGGCCATCGAGTAGGGATTGAGGGACCACAGGCCCCAGCCTCCCGAGGAGAGACGGCTGCCGGTGGCATCGCCCCAGCCCACCTGGATCTCGGAGATCCACGGCAGCACCTTGGAGGAGGCCTGGATGCTGGCGATGTGCGAGAACTCGTGCGCCACCACGTCGCGGATCCAGTCCTTGGAACCGCGGAAGGCGAATCCCAGGTCGGCGCTCCAGATCGACATGGTGGACAAGGACGCGATGGCCCATCCGTTCGAGTAGTCCTCGTCCTGCACCAGGAAGTCGATGACGGCCGGCTTCATCCCGTAGAAGGCGCTGATCTCGGGGTACACGGCCTCCGCCCGGGAGGCGCAGGCCTCCGCGGCCTCGCGCAGCCCCTTGCGGTAATGGAAACGGAAGTGCTCCGTCTCGGCGGTGAACCACTTCTCCTCGGGATGGTTCCTGTCCTGGTCGTCTCCCGAGTAGGCGCACGCGGGCGACGCAGCTCCCAGCAGGAGAGACGCGAAGAGACCAGCCCAACCGAATACCCTTGCGATCCTCATGCCCGCCCCCATGAATCCCGTCGTGGGACAGATTCCGTCAAATTACTGCGGACCGGCTCCGATCGGCCATTCCACGCTCAGGAGATATCCCTCGGAATTGAGGTCGAGCTTCCACTGGTCCTCGCCCTCGCCCTTGCCCTCGAGCAGGCGCAGCGCACCTGCCGGGGAGAAGCGCGGGAACGCGCCGTCGATGCGCTCCGGGCGCCAGGAGACGTTGCCCACCAGCTTGGGGAGCACGGCGTAGGACAGCGTGTTGAAGCGCTTGAAGAGCTCCGTCTTGACCGCATCGCGGCTGCTTCCCGCCGAGCTCCATTCCCTCCAGGCCTTCGCGTCCTTGAGCAGCACCGTCACGCCGGTGCCGGCATTGGTGCGCCAGGTGATCTCGCCCGCGCCCGAAGGCAGGATCCAGGTGCGGTCCTTGCCCTTGTCCTTGCCCTTGGAGAGCTTCTCCATGAAGCCCTGCAGGTCGCTCTTCTTGAGGCCGCCCCAGCGCGGCGCCTCCTTGCGCAACGACGCGACCGTCTTCTTGCGCCGCACCAGGCCGTATCCGGCCGACGCCAGGGTCGTCGCCCATTCGCGGGTCACGACCCGGATCTGGGGACCGCGCGCCGAGCGCTGCAGCTGCGCCCCGAAGGTGCCGTTGGGAACCACGAAGTAGAGCAGGCCGTTGTAGTTGTCGATCGACTGGAACGGAGCGGGCACGCCCTCGGTGCGGCGCACCAGCTTGAAGCCCTTGGCCTTGCCGTCCAGGATGTGCCAGAGCTCGTCCTTGGTCCAGAGGTCCTTGCCCGGCCGCACCCAGCGTTCCTCCACCGCACGCCCGGCACGGAAGAAGGCGTGGAGCTCCATCTTGACATCCGACAACGTACCGGAACGCTTGATCTTCCACACCCGTTCCTGGGCGTCGATCAGCGTGTCCCCGGCCTCGTTGGGCTGGCCGTAGGTGTTGACGTAGTTGGAATAGGAATTCCCCAATCCGGGAAGCACCGTCTGGGCCATGGCCAGACCGGAAACCAGGAGGGGAAGCAGCAGAGACAGACGCACGTTCACGAAAGGATGTCCTTTCCGCCCGACCAAGGGCGGTGGAAGGTCTTGACGAAGGCGATGCCCTTCTCGACATAGGCGGCCTCGGCGACGAAGACCGGCCAGAAGGCCTCCCCATCGTGGCACAAGGGGGCATCGGTCTCGAGGCAATGGAAGAGGGGCGATCCCGGATCGACCCGCTGGAAGTCGCGGCCCAGCAGATCGCGATGGAGCAGCGCCGAAGGGCATCCATCCTTCCCGCGAGGGTATTCGACCGTGTCCCCTTCGAGGAAGTAGGAGAAGTCGCGGCCGCGCAGTTCCGCGACCGGATCGTGATCGGAATCGAGCGAGGCCAGCGTCTCGAGGATGAAGCGGACCTGGCTGCGGGCCGCATCGAAGGCCCAATGAGGAGACGTCCCGTGGATGGCCGAGCCGATCTCCAGGGTGATCTCCTGCGCCCCGAGCGAAGGCAGGAACACGTTGCTCTCGAAGGTCTCGGGCGTGAAGTAGAGGTTCACACGCGGATCCTGCTCCAGGGCACGCGCGCCCAGGCACCAGGGCCAGGCCTTCCCGCTGGTCAGGATCCAGGAGATGCCCATCGCCCCCGTGGTGTTGTGCAGGTCGATCAGCAGGTCGAAGGGCACGCCACCTGGCACCAGCTGTTCCCGGATCTCGCGGGCACGCCGTTCCTCCAGCGTCGCGGCAGGGTCAAGGTCGCGCAGCAGTTCCGGACCGAAGCATCGATTGAGGTCCTTCTCCACGTAGCGGCGATTGGCCTCGATGGCGGCGGGGTTGCCGAGGAAGGTCTCGATCTCCAGGCCCGGAAAGACCCAGTCCTGGGGACGACGACGCATCTCCTCCACGACATGGATTCCTCCGCGTTCGTTTCCGTGCGTGCCGCCGACGATGGCGATGCGTTTAGGCTTAGGCATCACGCATCAAAATAGACTTCCCGACGCTCCTTCCGGGCATTTGCCGCCAAAACCACGGTCCAAAGCAGCAGAGGAAGCAGAGTGTCGAGATCCGCGCTTCCCTGGCGCATCCGCAGCAGCCATGGATAGGCCGCCTGCAGGAAGGCAAGGCCCGCCGCCGCACTCAGGGCGGGCCGGAAACGGCGCGTCCAGGACGCCCAGCCCAGGACGCCCAGCAGCACGACCTGCAGGAGCACGGGGCGTTGCAGGAGATGCGCGACCGCGTCCTGCCCCTTGAAGGACAACGAAAAAAGGACCGCCCCTGTGAGGAACAGGGTGCGGTCCTTTTTGACAGATTCTGTCAAATCGTTCAGAAGCGGAACCAGTAGTACTTCAGTGCGAAGTTCACGCTCCAGCCGTTGGCGGTGGCCAAGGACTGGTTGCCCTGTCCGGCCAGCACGATGGGGAACGAAAGCTCGGTCCAGAAGTCGCCGAACGGGTTGGCGTCGATGCCCGGAGCCACCAGCACGCGATAGCCGCCATCGGCCTTGGCGATCTCGTTCTCGGTGTACTCGCCGCGTCCTTCATACTGGAACGCGAGGTAGGGACGATACTTGCGCTCGACGAACTCGCCCTGCATGCGGAAGTAGCCCGACCAGTTGTGCTGCTGGTCGATCAGACCGTTCACCGCCGGGAGGTTGTAGCCGTAGACGAAGTTCGCCATCACGGTCCACATGTTGTTCCAGGTGTAGTCTTCCATGATGCCGACGTTGATCTGGCCGTCCCCATGGGTGAAGGCGTCCGATCCCACCGGCAGCATCAGGCCGAAGTAGCCGCCCAGGCCCCAGGGCTCGTAGACGCTCTTCACGCCCAGCGACAGGTCGCCGACGGCGCTGGCCACCGGCGTCGTGTCGTTGCTGGCCGGGCGCTTGCGCTGGGCTGCACCGCTGGCCATGTAGAAGGGCAGTTCGGCGACGGCTTCGGTTCCGGCCACGAAGCCGTGGCGGACCTTGAAGGTGAACTGGTTGACCGACGCGGCATTCTTGAAGTCGATGGCGTCGGTACCGGTCATCTTGCCGGGCAGCGAATCGCCGTCGGCCTTGGCCTTGGCGTAGAAGCCGCTGGAAGAGACGTGGCTCACGCCCAGATCGAACTGCAAAGCCGAGTTACGGATAGGCAGATAAGGATCCATCGTGGCCACGGGAAGCAGCCACTTCGCGTCATCGGCGAACGCCATGGAAGCGGCCAGGATCGGGAGGACCAATGCAGACAAACCTCTCATCACTTATTCTCCTGCCTTGTACGGCTTGCGGGACGTCAATCCCTCGGGCGTCACTTCAATCCACAACTTTTCGCCACCCGTGGTGGTCGCCGCGAACCGGAAGAGTCCATCCGTCGTTTCCGGATCTTCCAGGCTTTGGAACCACTGAGCACCCGTCAGGGGCTCTTCTTTCTGGATGTCGACGTAAGTATAACGGCCAAGCTTGTCTTTCGCTTGGATTAAATCGCGGCCCTCGAAATGAAACACCTTGTTGCCCAGGCCTTCGTAGAGCTTGGAAAGGATTTCCTCGCCGCCCTTGGCCTTGACCAGGTTGCAGCCTTCCTTCTGGCAGGACTTGAAGGCCGGCTCGTTGTTCACGGTCTGCAGCGGTCCGACCGAATCGGCCTGCAGCCCCTTGCCCATCGCGCGCCCCTTGCGCACCTCGATGTTACCCCACTGGCCGTCGGAGGTCTTGCCCCAGAGAGCACCCACGTCACCCGAGAAGTAGAGGCCCTTGACCTCGGTGAGAGCGCCGGTCGAGACCGGGCGTCCCTTGTCCGCATCGATCCAGGCGCCACCTGCCAGCATGTACACATAGCCGTCGCCGGCGGTGTAGTCGCTGATCGAAGCCTGCCAGCTCTCCGAGACGGGCTTGCCCTTGGGGAGCTTCACGACGTTCTGCTGACCCGAGGCGTTGGTCGCCAGGTAGTAGTAGTCGGAACCGAACTTGCGGATCTTGCCGATCTTCTGGAAGTACTGGCCCTTGTACTTGCCGCCCTCGGACACGTCGATCCAGGCGCGGCTGCCCTGGCTCTTGGCCTGGACGAACACGCGGCCCTCGACGGCCATCGGGAAGCCGATGTCCTCGAACCAGGAGCTGAACACCAGGTCGCCCTTGACGGGCTCCAGCAGGTTCATCCCCTTGTCCGAAGCGACCACGATGTAGAACTTCTTGGCGCCCCGGACATGCCCCTTCACCTTGTACTGGCCAAGGGAGTTGGAGTACTTGTCCAGGGCCTTCCACAGTTCTTCCTTGAGCACATCGCCCTGATAGTCGCGAAGGACGATCTCGCCCTCGTCGTACACACCGTTGGCGTTGCCGTCCTTGTACTCGGCCCCGGCATAACCCAGGAACTTGAGGAACTGGACAGCTTCCTCCGAGGCCGCACGCGACATCGGAGCGAGACTGAAATCCTTCGCGCCTGCGGTGGCAGCCAAGGCTGCCAGCAGGAAGAGCGAGATGCGCTTCATGGATTATCCCTCCAGGACGATTTCGACCTTGACGTTCTTCTTGCCTTCCGAGACGGGGATGACGTTGCCGTCGACGACCACGCCGTCGACCGTCATCTTCTTGACACCCTTGCAGATGCCGTTCGGATTCGAAACAGTAATATCGTAAGTCGTGCCGCGGAACTTGCGGGTCGCCTTGAATCCGGGCCAGGCCTTGGGGATGCAAGGATCGATCGAAAGACCGGCGAAGTCCGGCTTGATGCCGAAGATGCCCTGCGAGACGACCACGAAGGTCCAGGCGGCGGTGCCGGTGAGCCAGGAATTCTTGGCCTCGCCGAAGCACGGTGCGTCCTTGCCGGCGGTCATCTGCGCGTACACGTACGGCTCGGAGCGGTAGATGTCGATCTGCTCTTCCTTGGAGGAGGGGCAGATGGAGTGGTAGTACTCCATGGCGCGGTCGCCCTCGCCCAACTGGCACCAGCCCAGGTGGATCCAGGTGTTGTTGTGCGAGAAGATGCCCGCGTTCTCCTTGACACCGGGGGGGTACGAGGTGACCTCGCCCAGTTCGGTGTGGTAGACGCTGTAGGCCGGCTGCTGCAGCACGATGCCGTTCTTGGTGAAGAGGTGCTTGTGCACCGACTCCATGGCCTGACGGGCGCGGCCGTTGTCGGCACCGGCGCCGCCCAGCACGCACCAGCCCTGGCTCTCGATGAAGATCTTGCCTTCTTCATTGGACTTCGAGCCGACCACCTTGCCTTCGAAATCGTAGGCACGGGTGTACCACTCGCCGTCCCAAGCCACGGCCTCGACGATGTCGAGCATGACCTTGCGGCTGGCCGCGATGCGGTCGGCATCGGCGGTGCGGCCCAGGAAGGTGTAGAGGCTGGAGAGCTCGCGGGCCGCGTACAGGAAAAGACCGGCGATCATCACCGACTCGGCCTTGGAACCGCCCACGTCGCCGGCGGTCTGGAAGGACTCGTTGGGCTCGGTGGAGTGGCAGTTCAGGTTGAGGCAGTCGTTCCAGTCGGCGTGACCGATGAGGGGCAGGCCCTGGGGTCCGCGCATCTTCATGGTGTAGGCGATGGAGGTCTCGAGGTGGTGAAGGAGGGTCTCCTTCTCCGCGTCCGATCCGTAGGTCTTGTCGGCGTAGCCGCAGGGAGCCTCGAGGATCGCCTTGTCGCCCGACTCCTTGATGTAGGAGACCGTGGAGAGGATGAGCCACAGATGATCGTCGTAGAAGTCGCCGCCGACTTCGGCGTTGCCCTTCTTCGTGAGCGGCTGGTACTGGTGGTAGCAGGTGCCGTCGGAGAGCTGGGTGGCGGCGATGTCCAGGATGCGCTCGCGGGCGCGGCCGTGGATCATGTGCACGAAGCCCAGCAAGTCCTGGTTGGAGTCGCGGAAGCCCATGCCGCGGCCGATGCCGGTCTCGTACATGGAGGCCGAGCGGCTCATGTTGAAGGTGGCCATGCACTGGTACTGGTTCCAGGTGTTGGCCATGCGGGTGGCGTGCGGGTCCGGGCTCTCGACCTGGAAGTTCGAAAGGTTGGTGTCCCAGTAGGCCTTGAGGCGCGCGAAGGCGTCGTCGATGGCGCCGGGCTTCTGATAGCGGGCCAGGATCTCCTTGCCCACGGTCTTGTTGATCACGTAGGTGGAGTCGAACTTCTCGCCCTTGAAACCGACCAGGGAGTGGTCCACATAGGCCAGGATGAACGCGAAGGTCTCGGACTGGCCGGGCTGGAGATCAAGGCTGATCTCGTGCGAGCCGATCGGGTTCCAACCGAAGGCATTGGAATTCGAAGCCTTGCCACTAAAGGGCACCTTGGCTTCGTGGAGACCCTCGTGGATGCCCACGAAGGCGTCGCGCGAGGTGTCGTAGCCGGAGATCTCGCGGGTGCAGGCGAACAGGGTGTAATGGTTGCGGCGCTCGCGGTACTCGGTCTTGTGGTAGATGGCCGAGCCTTCGACTTCCACTTCGCCGATGCTGTAGGTGCGCTGGTAGTTGGTCATGTCGTTCAGGGCCTCGAAGAAGCAGAACTCCTGGTAGGAGTAGATCTTCGGGGACTTGGCGACCTTGCCCGTGTTCTTCACGGTGACCTGCCAGAGCTCCAGGTTCTCGCCCGGGGGCACGCACATCTTCTGCGTGATCTCGAGTCCGTCCTTCTCGGCCAAAATGGTCGAGTAGCCCATGCCGTGGCGGCACTCGTAGCGGTCGAGCTTGGCCTTGACCGGCTTCCAGCCCGGGTTCCAGACGGAACCGTTGTCGTTGACGTACAGGTAACGGCCGCCCAGGTCGTAGGGGACGTTGTTGTAGCGGTAGCGGGTCAGGCGGCGGAGCTTGGCATCCTTCCAGAAGGTGTAGCCGCCGGCCGTGTTGGTGCACAGGCCGAAGAACTCGTCCTGGCCGAGGTAGTTCAGCCAAGGCAGCGGGGTGTCGGGACGGGTAATGACATATTCACGGTTCGCGTCGTCGAAGTGCCCGTAGGGATTCATGCTGCCAGCCTCGCAAAGGACGATGTGGAAATCTTGGGACCGAAGATGGTCCCGGAAAGGCCGGAAATGTACTCAACAATCCCCTGATCCCGCAGGCAAAGGTGGCGAGATGCCGGGAACTCGCTCCGGAACCGCCCAAGCAGGACGGATCGCCCCTTTTAGGGTCCCGCCACATATTCCGGATCAGATCGTTCCGATGATTGCGTCCCCGTTCCCGGACGTGGTAGGATGCAGCATCCATTCAATTGCGCCCTTTCGCGCAGGAGACGCGCATGATCGATCATATGAAGGTCGGAACCAAGTTGTTCGTGGCATTTGCCCTGATCTGCGGATTGGGCTGCCTGCTGGGCCTGGTCGGCTGGCGGGATGTCGACACCCTCCAGGAAGGCGATGCCATGCTCTACCGGGAGCAGACCGTGCCTTTGGGGCTGGTCGCCAGCATCAACGAGAACACCGAACGCAACTGGTCGGACCTGCGCGACCTGCTGCTGGCCAAGGACGCCGCCGAGATCGAGACCATCAAGGCACGCCTCAAGGTCCGCGCCACCAGGAACGACACGCTGGCCAAGGAGCTTTCCCGACATCTGAGCTCGAAGGTCATGGACTCGGCCTTCCGCAACTACACGGCGATCAAGGAGGACCACCGCAAGAAGCGCGCGAAGGTTCTCGAGGACGCCAAGAGCGGCAACCGCGAGCAGGCTCTGCGCTCCATCCGCAATGGGGAACTGTTCCAGAGCTTCGAGGAATACCGCACGAGCCTGCAGCGCATGCGCGAGATCAAGCTGCAGGAGGCCAAGGAGACCCAGGAAGCCAACCATGAGCGTTCCCACAGCCTGCACCGGCAGCTCCTGGCGATCGGGATCGCCACCATCCTCCTTGCCCTGCTGCTGGGAGGATTCATCCACCGTTCCATCGTCCGCGGCCTGAACCGCTGCACCCACATGATGCGCGAACTTTCCCAAGGAAGCCTCTGGACCCGCATCGCCACCGCCCGGCGCGACGAGCTGGGCATCCTCAGCCGGGACATGGACGCCTTCGCCGATTCCCTTCTCTTCCTTGTCGAAGGCCTGCGCCGCATCTCCGTCGGCGACCTCGCGGTGGACGCCACCGGCGGGAGCGACACCGACGAATTGCGCCCGGCCCTGCAGAAGATCTGCGAGAGCCTGCGAGGCCTCACCGAGGAGAGCCAGCGCGTGATCCGGGCCCAGCAGGCCGGCGAGATCTCGGCACGCATCGACGCCTCGCGCTTCCAGGGCTCCTATGCGGACCTGGCTTCGGGCATGAACCGGATGGTCGAGGACCTCCAAGGCGTCACGCAGACGACCATGGCCTGCGTGGCCCGCTTCGGACAGGGCGACTTCGATGCCCCGCTGCCCCCCTTCCCCGGCGAGCTGCGCAGCATCAACGCAAGCATCGAGGAGGTCCGGGACCATCTCAAGGCGCTCCTGCGGGACCTCAACGGCCTGATGGAAGAATGCTCCCGGGGCAACCTGTCCTTCCGCGCCGACGCCTCGGTCCATTCCGGGGACTTCGGCGCCATCGTGGGCGGCATCAACCGCACCCTCGACACCGTGTTGGATCCCGTCAAGGAGGGGCTGCTTGCCCTGGAACGCCTCGCGGCCCGCGATCTCACCACGCCGATGCAGGGACACTACCAAGGAGACCACGCGCGCCTCAAGCACGCCATCAACGCCATGATCGACGACCTGCGCCAGAACCTCTCGGAGATCAGTCGCAGTTCCATGGCCCTGGACGAAGCCTCCAGCCAGCTGACCAGCACAGGAGACCAGCTGGGCCGCAACGCGCAGGACAGCGTGAACCAGGCGACCGAAGCGGAGCGTTCCACCCAGGTCGTCCACGACAGCGTCCATTCCGTCAGCACCGCCGCCGAGGAGATGACCGCCTCCATCCGCGAGATCTCGCGCAGCACGAGCGAAGGGGCCCGCATCGCAAGCGACGCGACCCGCCTGGCCGGAACCACAAACCAGGCCATCCAGAAGCTCGGCATCTCCTCGGAGGAGATCGGAGAGGTCGTCAAGGTCATCACCTCGATCGCCCAGCAGACCAATCTCCTGGCCCTGAACGCCACCATCGAAGCCGCCCGCGCCGGGGCCGCCGGCAAGGGGTTCGCCGTGGTCGCCGGAGAGGTCAAGGAACTGGCCAAGCAGACCGCCCTGGCCACCCAGGAGATCGGCCTGAAGATCGGAGCCATCCAGAACGACGCCATCGAATCGGTCACGGCCATCGAGAAGATCGCCGGGGTCATCGACACCATCAGCGACCTCCAGACCTCGATCGCGACCGCCGTGGAGGAACAGACCGCCACCACCGAGGAGATCGCCCGCCACATGGCGGAGGCCTCGCGCCGCTCGGAGGCCATCGCCACCACCATCGGAGCGGTCGCCGACACGGCCCGGCTGGCCCAGCAGGGCGTCTCCGTCACCCGCGAGAAGGCCTCGGAGCTGGCTGGGCTCTCGAGCCACCTGCGCGAGACCCTCGGCAAGTTCCGGCTGTGAAGGACCCCACGATGAAGACACGCTTCGGAACGGAAAAGCAGACAGGACTCGCCCAGCACTTCGGCATCGACGAGGAATCGCTGCGCATCCGCCGCCGCTTCCTGCGCCTGGACGAGCCCGAGCGCGAACGCCTGACCGCCCTGGTCCCCTGGGCGAAGGCCAACGCCGCCGCCATCGCCCGGGAGTTCTACGACTGGCAGTTCGCCTTCGAGCCCACCCGCGCCTTCTTCGAGGACTTCGCCCGCAAGCGCGGCGCGCCGCTCGAGCAGGTGCGCGAACATCTCGAGACCGCCCAGGCGGACGCCTTCGTGGGCATCTTCGAAGGCGCCGCGTCCCAGTGGGACCGCAGCTACTTCGAGACGCGCCTGACCGCCGGCATGGTCCACGACCGCATCGACCTTCCCTTCAAGTGGTACATCGGCTCGTATGCCGAGCTGCAGAAGATCTCCTGGGAGCACCTGAAGGCCCATTTCGGACGCTTCCGGAAGGACCGCGCCATCGAGGCCTACATGGCCTTGGAGAAGGTCTTCAACTACGACATGCAGGCCATCGGCGACTCGTTCCTGCTCTCTACCCTGGAGACCATGGGATTCGGCATCGAGTCCATCCCCTGCCTTCCCGGCACCGACCGCACCGAGCAGCTGGGCCACATCAAGGGGAGGCTGCGCGTCCTGCTCGCCCAGGTCCAGGCCATCTCGGACGATCGCCTGGACGCGCCGCCGCTCAAGGAACGCATCGACGGCACCCTGGGAGACTCCGTCCAGAAGATGGTGAACCACCTCGGGAATTTCCGCCAGTCCATCGAGCAGCTCGCCGCAGGGAACCTCGAGGCGGCCAAGGCGGGCCTCGAGCAGAAGGGCTGCCTCCAATCGTCCATCGTCCACATCGCGCAGGTGCAGTCCTCGTTCGCCGGTCAGGTGCAGCAACTGACGGCATCCGCAAGCCAGGGAGCTCTTCACGCCCGCTTGAATGAGACGGACTTCCAGGGAAGCTACCGCACCCTCTGCCAGGGCATCAACGGGATGTTGGCGGCCTTCATCGCCCCGGTGCAGGAGGCGAGCACCCTCCTCGAACGCATGGCCTCCCACGATCTCAGCCAGGAGATGGCCGGGCACTTCCTGGGCGAGCACGCCCGCATCCGCGACAATCTCAACGCCGTGATCCGCACCCTGCGCGACAACCTCGGCAAGATGGCCCGATCCGCGACGACCCTCGACAAGGCCGCCAAGGACCAGGTGGAACAGAGCCTGCACATGAGCGCCTCCAGCGAGGAGCTTTCCCAGCAGACCCTGGTGGTCAACCAGAACGCCGAGCTCGTCTCGGGGAGCATCGCCTCGGTCTCCGCGGCCAGCGACGAGATGTCCAGCTCCATCCGCGAGATCGCCCGCAACTCCGCCCATGCCGCCCAGGTCGCCTCCTCGGCGGCGAATCTCGCCCGCAACACCGACCAGACCGTGCTGCGCCTGGGAACCTCCTCGCAGGAGATCCAGGAGGTCGTGAAGTCCATCCATTCGATCGCCCAGCAGACCAACCTGCTGGCCCTGAACGCCACCATCGAGGCGGCCCGGGCAGGGGCCGCCGGCAAGGGGTTTGCCGTGGTCGCCGGAGAGGTCAAGGAGCTGGCCAAGCAGACCGCCCTGGCCACCGAGGACATCACCAAGCGCATCAAGGGCATCCAGGAAGACAGCCAGGATGCCGTGCTTGCCATCGGCAAGATCGTCGAGGTGATCGGCGAGATGGACTCGATGCAGACCGGCATCGCCGCCGCCGTGGAGGAACAGACCGCCACCACCCAGGAGATCGTGAGCAGCCTCTCTAAGGCGACGCAGGGCGTCCAGGAGATCGCCCACAACATCGAAGGCCTGTCCATCGTGTCCCGTTCCCAGGCCGGAGGGGCCTGCGCGATCCACGACAGCGCCGCACAGCTGGATCAGCTCGCCGGCGAGCTGCGCACGCTTTCGGAAGGCTTCAAGCTATGCTGAACGGACTGCAGACGGAGGAAACCTCCCCATGAGCAACGAGATGGACGACATCATCAAGGAATTCCTGGTCGAGTCCCAGGAGAACCTCGACAAGCTCGACCGCGACCTGCTGGTCCTCGAGCGCGATCCCGGCAACGGCAAATGCATCGACCGCATCTTCAGGGCGCTGCATACCATCAAGGGCACCTGCGGCTTCCTGGGATTCCATCGCCTCGAGCAGATCGCCCACACCGGCGAGAACCTGCTGCAGCGCCTGCGGGAGAAGTCCATCCCCTGGCAGACCGAGATGGGCAGCGCCCTGCTCAAGACCGTGGACGCCATCCGCCTCCACCTGGAAAGCCTGGAGCAGACGGGGAACGAATCCGAGGCGGACCACGGCCCGCTGATCGATCTGCTGATGGACTTCCTGAACGGATCGCTCCATTCCTCCCTCAACTTCGAGTCGAACTTCCCTGCGGACGAATCGACCTTCCACCCGGTCTCGAAGCACGAGGAGCCCGAGCCTGAAGCCCCGGCGCCGCGTCTGGGGGAGATCCTGGTCGATCAGGGAGACCTGGCCCGCAAGGAGCTCGACGAGGCCCTGGCCGCCCAGCGCAAGGGCGACACCCGCCCGATCGGGGAGATCCTCGTGGCCCAGGAACAGGTCACCCCCGAGGCCCTCCAGCAGGGACTGGAGACCCAGGCCAAGGCCCGCAAGGCCGATGCCTCCGAATCCAGCATCCGCGTGGACGTGAGCCTGCTCGAACGCCTGATGAACCAGGTGGGAGAGCTGGTCCTGGCGCGCAACCAGATCCTCCAGTTCACCGCCCGCATCCAGGACCAGGATTTCCTGGGAGCCGCCCAGCGGCTGAGCCTGATCACCACCGAGCTGCAGGAAGGTGTGATGAAGACCCGCATGCAGCCCATCGGCATGGTCTTCGGACGCTTCCCCCGCGTGGTTCGCGACGTCGCGACCCAGCTGGGGAAGCAGGTGAACATCGAGGTCGAGGGCGCCGACACCGAGCTCGACCGCTCGATCCTGGAGGCCATCAAGGATCCCCTCACCCACATCGTGCGCAACTCCATCGACCACGGGATCGAGATGCCGGCGGACCGCGAGGCCGCCGGCAAGTCGTTCTCCGGCACGCTGCGCCTGCGCGCCTTCCACGAGGGCGGACAGGTCAACATCGAGATCAGCGACGACGGACGCGGGATCGATCCCGAGAAGATCAAGAAGAAGGCCCTCGAGAAGGGCTTGATCTCGCCCCAAGCAGCCGCCAAGATGTCCGACAAGGAAATGATCCACCTGATCTTCCTGCCTGGCTTCTCCACCGCCGAGACCGTCACCAACATCTCGGGACGCGGCGTGGGCATGGACGTGGTGCGCACCAACATCGAGCGCATCGGCGGCACAGTGGATCTCTCGGGCGCCCCCGGCAAGGGAACCATCACCCGCATCAAGATCCCGCTGACCCTGGCCATCATCCCCGCCCTGATCGTGGGCTGCCACGAGCAGCGCTACGCCATCCCCCAGGTGAGCCTGGTGGAGCTCCTTCGCCTGGAAGGCGAGGAGGGACGCTCCCGCATCGAGCACATCCACGGCACGCCCGTCTATCGGCTGCGCGGCGAGCTGCTGCCGTTGACCTTCCTGGGCAACGAACTTTGGAAGACCGGCGAGGAGATCCGCCCACCGGAGGGCGACGACTCGTTGAGCATCGTGGTCCTCACGGCCGACGGCCACCCCTTCGGACTGGTGGTCGACGAGGTCCGCGACACCGTCGAGATCGTGGTCAAGCCGCTTTCCAAGCACATCAAGAACATCCCGGTGTTCGCGGGTGCCACCATCCTGGGGGACGGCAAGGTCTCCCTGATCCTGGACGTGATGGGCCTGGCCCAGCGCGCCCACATCTTTTCCAGCGCCGTCGGCGGAGCCGCAAGCGGCCACAAGGAGGAGCTGGTCGACGACGGCACCGAGGAGATCCTGCTGTGCCGCGGTCCAGACGACTCCCGTTGGGCCATCCCGCTCTCCTCCGTGTCCCGGCTGGAGGAGATCGATCCGGCCACCATCGAGCACACGGGCGCCCTTTGCGTCGTGCAGTACCGCGAGACGCTTCTACCGCTGGTTCGCATCTCCGACATCCTCCCCGAGCGCCGCATCGTACCCCGCACGGCACTGCAACCTGGGGAAAAGCAGCCCGTGGTCGTCCACGAGACCTCAGGCCAGCCGGTGGGCCTGATGGTCGACGCCATCGTCGACATCGTGCGCGACACGCTCGTGGCCCAGCGCCCCGGCAGCCGCTACGGCGTGACCGGCTGTCGCGTGCTGCAAGAGCGCGTCACCGAGATCCTCGACCTGGAAACCATTGTCCGCGCAGGCCTGGAGGCCGACCGATGAGCCAGTTCTGCACCTTCACGCTCTCTTCCTTCCTCTTCGGGATCGCGGTGGAATCCGTCCAGGAGATCCTTCCCGGATGCGGCACCACCCCGGTCCCGCTCTGCCACGAGGCCATCGCTGGGCTGATCAACCTGCGGGGCCAGATCGTTCCCGCCGTCAACCTGCGCTGCCTGCTGGAGCTCCCGCCGGCCAGCCAGGAGCAGGCCTCGGACTCGCTCAACGTCGTGCTGCGCAACGACGACGGGCCGCTTGCCCTGCTGGTGGACGAGATCGGCGACGTGATGGAGATGGACCCCAAGGACTTCGAGATCCCCCCCGCCACCCTGCAGGGATCGGCCCGGAACTGGATCACCGGCACTTTCAAGCTCGAGCACCAGCTGCTCCTGGTGCTCGATCACGAGCGTCTTTTCCTGCTCGGCTAGAACCGGGAAGCCAGCCATCCCAGGCCGAGCAGGACTCCTGCCGCCCCGCCAAGCCACAAGGTCTTGCGCAAGACGCCGGCAAGCCGTGCCTTCAAGTCGGGCTTGCGCCCCGGTGTGCAGCAGTCGTCCATGGAGCCAGTCTACAAGAGTTCCCGTCTCTCGCCCCGGCCTTGAGGGACAAGTGGGCGCAAATGAGATGGTTTTTTATTCTCAAGTTCTGCATTCAACCCATGAGGAGTTTCCATGCCAGTCGCAACACCTGCCCAGTACCGCGAGATGATCGCCGCCGCCAAGAAGGGCGGATACGCCTTTCCGGCCTTCAACGTGACCAGCACCGAGACCGCCAACGCCGTCCTCAAGGGCCTTGCGGACACCAAGTCCGACGGCATCATCCAGGTCAGCACCGGAGGCGGCGAGTTCGCCTCGGGCTCCTCCATCAAGGACATGGCCCTGGGAGCCATCTCCATCGCCCAGCACGTCCACTTGGTCGCCGAGCGCTACGGCATCCTGGTGGCCCTGCACACCGACCACTGCACCGCCGGCAAGCTCGACAAGCTGGTGCGCCCGCTGATCGCCGAGACCAAGAAGCGCCGCGCCGCCGGCCTGCCCAACCTCTTCAACAGCCACATGTTCGACGGCTCCGAGCTGTCGATGGAAGAGAACATCAAGATCGCCGAGGAGCTCCTGAAGGAGTGCGCCGAGAACGAGATCATCCTGGAGATCGAGACCGGCATCGTGGGTGGCGAAGAGGACGGCCACGACACCTCGGGCGTCTCCAACGACAAGCTCTACACCACCCCGGAAGACATGGAGATGGCCTACGAGCGCCTCTCCAAGATCGGCCCCTTCCTGCTGGCCGCCACCTTCGGCAACGTCCACGGTGTCTACAAGCCCGGCAACGTCAAGCTGACCCCCAAGATCCTCAAGGACGGCCAGGCCGCCGTGCAGAAGAAGTTCGGCACCGCCGCAAACCCCTTGGACCTCGTGTTCCACGGCGGTTCGGGCTCGGATCTGTCAGAAATCCACGAGACGCTCGAGTATGGTGTCATCAAGATGAATATTGATACTGACACTCAATACGCCTTCACGAGGCCAATCGTGGATCATATATTCAAGAATTATGACGGCGTTCTCAAGGTCGAAGGCGAAGTAGGCAACAAGAAATTCTATGATCCACGCAGCTACCTCAAGGCTGCGGAGGTCGGAATGGCCAAGCGCGTCGCCCAGGCTGCACAGGATTTGAAGTCTGCCGGGAAGTCCCTCCTGGCCTGATCACGAAACGAAGGAGCATAAGGTGAAACTGCTGGAAAGCGAAGCGAAAGCGGTTCTTCGGTCCCACGGACTGAAAGTTCCCGCTGGCGCCCTCATCTCTGCTCCCCAAGAAGTCGAGTCCGCCCTGAGCGGACTCGGCCTTTCTGGGGGCGTCCTGAAGGCAATGGTGTTCACTGGCGGTCGCGGCAAAGCCGGCGGCGTCAAGTTGTTCGAGGGTGCAGCCGAAGGCGCTGCCATCGTCGAGAAGCTCATCGGCACCACCCTGGTGACACACCAGACCGGCCCTGCCGGCGAAGTCATCCACAAGCTCCTGCTGGAGCCCAAGACGGCCATCGCCCGCGAGCTGTACTGCGCCATCCTGCTGGATCGCGAAGCCAACAACCCGGTCCTGATCCTGTCCGCCGAAGGCGGAATGGAGATCGAGGAACTGGCCGAGACCCATCCCGAGAAGCTCTTGCGCCTGCATCTGCCCATCGGACACGACATGTGGGACTTCCAGGCCAACCAGGCCGTGGCGTTCCTGGGACTCTCCGGCGCCACCGCCAAGGAGTTCGTCGCGGTCGTCAACGGCCTCTGGAAGGTCTACCAGTCCGAGGACGCCTCGATGCTGGAGATCAACCCCCTGGTCATCGACAAGGAAGACCACGTCGTCATCCTGGACTGCAAGTTCATCGTCGACGACAACGCGACCTACCGTCGTGCGGCCCTGGGCAATCCCGACGCCGACAAGACCGAGGCCGAGATCGAAGCCGCCAAGTGGGGCCTCTCCTACATCCCGCTGGACGGCAGCGTCGGCTGTCTCGTCAACGGCGCCGGCCTTGCCATGGCGACCCTGGACCTGATCGTCCAGGCCGGCCTGCAGCCCGCCAACTTCCTCGACGTCGGCGGCAGCGCCAACGAAGAGGCCGTCACCAAGGCGTTCGAGATCATCCTCACCGACCCCAAGGTCGAAGTGATCCTGGTCAACATCTTCGGCGGCATCATGAAGTGCGACATCATCGCCCAGGGCGTGATCGGCGCGACCAAGAAGCTCGCTCCCAAGGTGCCCATCGTGGTCCGCCTGCAGGGCACCAACGTGGAACTGGGCCAGAAGCTCCTCAAGGATTCCGGCCTCACCCTCATCTCTGCCGACGGTCTCGTCGACGCGGCCGAGAAGCTGGCCAAGGCTGCCAAGGGAGGCGCATAATGAGCATTCTGGTCAACAAGGACAGCAAGGTCATCGTTCAAGGACTGACCGGCAAGGCGGGAACTTTCCACGCCCTCCAGTGCAAGGCCTACGGCACCCAGATCGTGGGCGGCGTGAACGCCAAGAAGGCCGGGACCACCCATGAGGGTCTCCCCGTCTTCGGAAGCGTGCACGATGCCGTCAAGGCCACCGGCGCCGACGTCTCCCTGATCTTCGTACCGCCCCCAGCCGCAGCCGACGCCATCGTCGAGGCGGCGGACGCAGGCATCCGCCTGATCGTGGCCATCACCGAAGGCATCCCCGTGATGGACATGGTGTGGGCACGTCGCGAAGTCGAACGTCGCGGCGCCCTGCTCCTGGGCCCCAACTGCCCCGGACTGGTGACTCCGGGCGAGTGCAAGATCGGCATCGCTCCCGGATTCATCCACAAGCGCGGCAAGGTCGGCATCGTCTCCCGCTCGGGCACCCTGACCTACGAGGCCGTCTACCAGACGACCCAGCTGGGCCTGGGCCAGTCCACCGCAGTGGGCATCGGCGGCGACCCGGTCCATGGCCTGTCCATGGTCGACGTCATCAAGCTGTTCAACGAGGACCCCGAGACCGAAGGCATCATCTGCATCGGTGAAATCGGCGGACCCGAGGAGCAGGCTGCCGCCGCCTACGTGAAGGCCAACGTGAAGAAGCCCGTCGTGGGCTTCATCGCCGGCGCCGCCGCCCCCAAGGGCAAGCGCATGGGCCACGCGGGCGCCATCGTCGAAGGCCGTACCGGCACCGCCGAGTACAAGAAGAACGCCTTCCGCGAGGCCGGCATCATCGTGTCCGAGACCATCGCCGGCATCGGCGAGCTGATGGCCCAGGCCCTCAAGGCCTGATCCGTCACCGACAGCGAAGCATCCTGTCAAAAGGCCCCTTCCGCAACCGCGGGAGGGGTCTTTTTCCTTGATCAAGAGAGGCCAACCGAGGCATCTCCCCGACTTCCTTCGCCACCATCCTGGGCAGGACGACAACATCGTCTCCCTCCCGAATCGGGAGGGTTGGAAGGCCCGAAGGAACTGGCGAGCGCCTCAGCGTGCGCGCTGCAGCACGCCCTGGCGATCCACGTAGAGCGTGTCGGCCACTGTCACGGCAAGGTAGCGGCGGGCGGCCAGGAACTGGGCTCCCTGGGCTCCGGGGACTCCGGCCACCACCAGCAGCTCGCTGCGGGTCCGGGCACTCAGGCGGCGACGCTCCCCGTCGCGCAGCGACACCGTCCGGGCGTTGGCGTCGGGAAGGGCCACGAGGTTCTTCCCCAGCACGTAGCCGTTGCGCCACTCCAGGGAATCGCCCGTCCAGGCCTCCATGACCACGCTCTCGCCGTAGCGGTTCACCAGCCAGACGAACTGCGTCACCGGGACCACCGTCGTGTCGCGCCTCAGCAGGGAGTCGCCCTTCCAGTGCGCGGTCACCACACGCCGGGTCGTGTCGCCCGCCAGCATCACGGTGTCGCCCGTGACGCGCGCCGTGGTGTCCTTCACCGGGACCACCGGGATCACCGGATCGGGAGTCTTGGGCTTGTCGGTCACGGCATCCCCGACCGTATCGGACACGCCGTTGCACGCCGCGACGGCAAGCAGGGCGGCGCCCAACAGGATCCGCAGCGGCTTGATCTTCATGGGTTTCGGCTCCAGGTGAAGAAATAGACAGGACTGGCCGCGACGGGGCGCAGCAGCGCATCGTATCCGACCACCACCCACCAGACCTTGGCCCCGTCGGCCAGGCTTGCGATCGTGAGCGGACGCGTCGGATCGATCGGCTCGTGCTCCGAGCCGCCGCAGGCGTGGAAGCCGTTGGCGCGCTCGGTGCCGTCCAGCAAGGCGCTGCCGTTCCAGGTCATGCCCGCCATCGAGACCAGGCCGCCGAGACATCCCGAAGCGCTCCAGACCGAGCTCAAGCGCCCTCCGACCAGGGTGCCGGGATCGCGGTCGAACAAGAGCAGCATCCCTTGGGGCGAGCGCGTCGTGTCGAAGACGAAGGCCACCGGTCCGGAGACCCGCGTGCCGTTGCCGGGCAGGAACAGCCCCAGGCGCGGGAGATCCTGCGCGAAGGCCGCCACCGGGCGGATCAGGGTCCCGACCGAGTCGCGCGTCTCGTCGACCACCGTCGGCACCACCGACACGGGATCGGATTCCATCTGGTTGCAGCCGGCCAAGCCAAGGCCCGCGAGACAGGTCAGGAGCAGGCGCTTCACAGGTGGATCCTCACGGCAAGATCAAGCGAAGGGAGCATCAGCGGCCCCTTGTCCTGTTCGGTCACCAGGTTGGAGGCGCTGGAGACCGGGAAGAGATCCCGGCGCACGATGCGGTCGCGTTGCCAGTCGGTGAGGGTCACGGGAAGGCTTCCCGCCACCAGGAGCTCGAGGCGGTGCCCGCTCACCCAGGTCAGTTCCAGCAGAGGCCCGGCCACGAAGGCGCCGTTTGACGTGATGCGGTCCGAAAGGTCGGTGCGCCAGGCCGGATGCCGGTCCCAGCTCCACAAATGCCCGCCCTCCGCTCCCAGTCCCAGCTCGAAGGGGCCGAACTGCGGGGTGTGCCAGAGCGCCGTCGCCCCGACGCCCAGGAAGCGGAAGCTGCGCTCCTCATGGCCCGTTCCGTAGGGGATGGCGAAGTCGAGGGTCTTGTCCAGTTGCGTGCTGCCGTAGCCGTGCAACCCGAAGGAGAGGCTTCCCCGGCGCACCTGCAGCTGGGCCTGGAAGTCCATGGCGCGCCCCAGCACCTCGTCGGAGGTCCGGGGCGAGACCAGGCCCGTCCCGAAGGAGAGCGACACGCCCTGACGCAGCGACGGGTCCTTGACCTCGGCGCGTCGACGCCGGGTCTGACCGGGCTCCAAGGTCACCGAATCCTGCCACAGGACCTGGCCCGACGAGACCAGGGAGATCTCGTGGGCACCAGCCAGCAGGCGGGCATGGAGCAAGGGCGTCTTTCCGGCGCGATCGCCGTCGACACGGACCTCGAGTCCCGCGGGGTCGGACTCGAGGTCCAGGAATCCGAAGGCACGCCCGTGCAGGATCCCTTCGATCTGGTCGGAAGCGGCCTTCATCTCGCCGAGCACCTTCTCGAGGCTGCCTTCGAAGGAGAGCGTTCCCAGGACCCGAGCGTCGGAGAGGCGCACGGTCCGCAGGCTCACCTTGAGGGCGCCCGAGCTGCCTTCGTAGCCTCCCAGCACCAGGTCGTCGGCAGCCAGCATCCGCAACGGCTCCTGGGAGGCGGAATCCCCCAAGGCACCGCTCAGGGCCAGGCTGCGTTCCTTGAACACCTCGGACAGGCGCTGCCGCTCCACCAGCACGAACTTGTGGTCCTCCACCAGCGGCTGGCTGAGCGCATCGGAGAAGATGCGCCCCAGGAACTGAAGGTCGGCCTTGCCCGAGAGGTTCTCGAAGTCGGGGACCGCCAACGTCTCGTTGCAACGCCCGAAGGCCCAGAGGCCCAGCGTCAACACGGCGGCAAGATGGAACGATCGCCTCGGCATGGATACCAATATGCCTCCTTTCCCGGGCACCTCTCAAGCAGGGATTTTGCCGGCGTGACGGAGATCACATCCCGGAACCCTGGACGACCGCCCCGACGCAACGGCCTGCAGGCCGACATCCGTCCTGCGCCCCCCTTTGCTCCCGCCCGGTGCGCCACGGCAGGAAGGACGCTCTCCCCAACGCCCCGATGCACTCCCCCAACGTCGAGGCGGCGTTCCCGAACGCCCCTCCCCTCCGCCTCGGGATCACGCCCCCGTTCCGCAACCAGGCGCAGGCGCCCCCCGGCATCGGTAAGGTCTTCCCGATGGAGAGGAGACTCCCCCGGAACGAACGGGACGCAAAATCCACGAAGGGGGAGGTCTCCCCTTCGGATCGGGCCGCGCCCCCCAACTTGCAAGACATCCCTTCTTATTCCAAGGAATGCCCATTCAAAGGGATGATCCCTTCATTCAAGAATGAGCGATACTCCTTCAAGACAAAGGAGATCACCTTTTAGAGAAAGGCAATCCCGTTTGAAGGAGAGTTCATCGCATTCGAGCAAAAGGACTCGGCTTGATTCATGAAGAACTTTGCATTCCAGCAGAAGTCGTTTGCATTCAAGAGCGCTGCAGAGTTCCTTTGTCTCATGGCCCCTTCTTCCGGCGCGCAGCGGCCTTGGACTTCGCCGGCGTCTCGACGATGTCCTCCTCGGGCACGGCCGTGCGCCGGGGCTTCTTGCGGGCACTGGTCCGCACGCCTCCCGCCTGCGCGTATTCGGTCGAATCGGGTCCGTACACGGCGCGTACGCCGTTGCGGAAGCGGGTGCAGCCTCCGGCGAGGACCTTGGCCAGGTCGTCGCGCCGCTTCTGGAGCGCCATCCTCTCCATGCGGTTGGCGATCAGCTCCTTGCGGGCCTTCTCGTAGTCGTCCAGGGCCTGCTTCATGACGTCGCAGGTCAGGTCCCCCAGCCTCAGCTCGGGCTTCGAGCGCCAGGTCGCCAGGACCTTTCCGCAATCCTTGTGCAGCTTCTTGGGGCTGTAGAACGTGGGCATCGCGACAATCTATCTCCGCCGCCCCGCCCGGCGCAACAGGAAACGGCGTTTGCGACACGGCTCGCGGCAGGGACACCGCCCGCCGGGCCAAGACCCCCGCAACGCGGAGGCTTGGCAGGTGGCCCGGCCCCGCAACGCGGGGAGCCGCCCAACCGCTTCGAAAATGCCCGGGGCGGGTTTCGAACCCGCACGACTTGCGTCAGGGGATTTTAAGTCCCCAGTGTCTACCGTTCCACCACCCGGGCCGTTCGGGAAGAGCTTCCCAATGTAGTTCTCAGTAGCGGATCGCCCGAACCGTCCAGCTCACCTCGCCGCGCGGCGTGCGCACCACGGCGACCTCGTCCAGGCGCTTGCCCAAGAGCGCCTGCCCGATCGGGGAATCCAGCGAGAAGCGGCCGTTCATGGGGTCGATCTCGTCCTTGCCCACCAGCGTCACCCGCATCTCCTTGCCGGCCGCGTTCACCAGCTCCAGGTTCGCCCCGAAGCGCACCACGCCCAGGTCCTCGGGCGGGCGTTCCACCACCGCCACGCTGTCCAGGCGGCGGCGCAGGAAGCCGATGCGGCGGTCGATCTCTCGCAGGCGTTTCTTGCCGTAGATGTACTCGGCGTTCTCGGAGCGGTCGCCCTGGGCCGCGGCGAAGGCCACCTCGTCGCACACGCGGGGGCGCTCGACGTCGATGAGTTGGTCGTGCTCGGCGCGAAGCGCCTCGAAGCCGTCTTTGCTGATGGGAGTCTTGCTCATAGGGAGTGCCGGCAAGTTAACTTCACGAGGTGAGCGACACCGACCTTTCCAGACCGATCGACGGACAGAATCCGTCAAACGCCGAAAGGCCCCGCATCGTCCTGCCCGAACGCGACGAGGACCTGCTGGACGAATGCGACGTGGACACCTTCCGCTCCTCGGGCCCGGGAGGCCAGAACGTCAACAAGACCGAGAGCGCCGTGCGCCTGCGCCACCTGCCCAGCGGCATCGTGGTCCAGAGCCAGGAAGACCGTTCCCAGCTCATGAACAAGCAGATCTGCCTCAAGAAGCTGCGCGAGCGCGTCGAGGCCCTCAACTTCCGCCCCAAGCCCCGCAAGGCCACCAAGGTCTCCAAGGGAGCCAAGCGTCGCCATCGCATCGCCAAGACCCAGCACTCCCAGAAGAAGCAGGTCAGGCAGGCCAGGAACTTCGGGGAGGACTGATCAGGAGCCGGGGAAGGTCGAGACCGGCAGGCTCGACTTGAGGTGGATCTTCTCGGGATCGCCCCAGAGCTGGCGGTGGTTGAGGCGCGCCAGGAGCGCCTTGTCGCGCGGCAGGATCGCCTCGATGGCATACTGGGGATCGGCCGGGTCGCGCAGCGGGTTGATCGCCAGGATCTGCCCGATGGGGCTGGTCAGCGACTTCACCATCGGGTAGCGCGGATTGGTTCCTGGACGCAGCACGATGGCCGTCTCGCCGCAGGCAAGCTTGACCAGGCTGCCGGGAGGATAGATGCCCAGCACCGCCACGAAGCGCGCCGTGAGGGAAGCGTCCACCTCGGCCCCGCGCTTGGCGAAGATCTCCTGCAAGGCGCCGGTCCCCTGCACGGCGTCGCGATGGCCGCGCACCTTGGTCATGGCCGAATAGATGTCGGCGATGGCCAGGATCCGGGCCCACGGATGGATGCCGTCCTGGAGCGTCCCTTCGGGGTAGCCGCTGCCGTCCAGGCGCTCGTGGTGCTGCTCGACCGCCTGGAGCCATTGCGGATCCGAGATCCCCGCCGCCTCCAGCAGATGGCGGCTGACCCGGGGATGCCATTGCACCTGGCGTCGCTGGATCGGATCCAGCCCGCCGCGGTTCAGGTCGAGGATCTCCTGCAGGCCCACGAATCCCACGTCGCGCGTGAGCGCCGCTCCCATCAGGCGTTTGCGGTCGGGCTCGGCCTCGCCCATCGCCCGCGCCACCAGCTCGCACAGGGTTGCGGAATGGAGCGCATGAAGGAGCCCGTAGTGCGCCCCCTCGAAGAGTTCGAGCGAAGCCTGATAGCCTTCGGCGTCCTGCACCAAGGCCAACTGGACGCCGGCCGCGATCTCCAGGAGAGCCGACCACACACCGGTCGGACGCGGTCCCAGCAGCTCCACGAAGCACTGGTCCAGGGCCACCAGATGCCGCTCCGCCGCCGCGAAGAAGCGGGAGCGGGTATTGAGCCGTACGCCGGGCGTGCGATCCTTGCGGTTCCAGGAGCATTCCAGCTTCACCAATCCCGAAGGAATCTCCTCCTCGCGGTAGCTGCATCCTTCGGCAAGCACCTCGACCAACGCAGGCGTCAAAAGCGTTCCAGCCCGGACCACAAGCTCGCCCGAAACGGAATACGCATTGCGATCCAGGACGCTGCCGACGTGCAGGTGATGCGATGGGATCTGGACCAGCCTCATTCTCTCCATTATGCAATACGCAGTCTCATCCCGCTTCGGCTTGTTATCCTTTTCAGCAAGTTTTGGGGATTGGTGGACTTGCCTTCGAGGCCCGTCACCTTGTATCATATTCCTTACCACAACTCTTACCGGAGAAACTTCCATGAAGCGATTCCTGCTGTTCCTGGGCGTAAACCTGGCCATCATGGCAACCCTCTACATCGTCACGACGCTGCTGCTCGTGTTCGTGCCCGGCATGCGGCACGGATTCTACGGTCCGCTGATGGTGATCTGCTTCGTGTGGGGCATCGGCTTCTCGCTCCTGTTCCTGCAGGTCTCGCGCTGGTTCGCCAAATGGAGCCACGGGATCCAGCTGATCGACGGCGCCTCAGGCGACTCCACCCTCGATTGGGTCCACGAGGCGACGCTGCGTCTGGCACGCCAGGCCGGGCTCCCCGAACCCGAGATCGGCGTCTACGACAACGACGAGGTCAACGCCTTCGTCACGGGTCCCTCCAAGGGACGCGCCCTGGTCGCGATCTCCAGCGGCATGCTGCGCACCCTGGACCGGCGCGAACTGGAGGGCGTCCTCGGGCACGAGATCTCCCACATCGCCAGCGGCGACATGGTCACCATGGCCCTGATCCAAGGCGTGGTCGACGCCTTCGTGATGTTCTTCGCCCGCATCGTGGCCTGGGGCGTGCGCAACGCCATGCGCGACGAGAACGGCAACGAGAGCGGCTTCGCCTTCATCGTCGACTTCGCCGTCTACTTCGCCCTGACCATCGTCTTCGGCTCCCTGGGCTCCTTCATCACCTGCTGGTACTCCCGCCGCACCCAGCTCGAGGCCGACGTGGGCAGCGCCCATCTCGTGGGCACCGACAAGATGATCGCGGCCCTGCGCAAGCTGCAGACCTTCCACGAGGCCATCGACAGCAGCGACCGCACCTTCGTCACCCTCAAGATCGCCGGAGGCCAGAGCGCCTTCGCCCCGTTCTCCACCCATCCTCCCGTCGAGGCGCGCATCGCGGCCCTGGAGGCGCTCACCGCCCCGGGAGGCGCCGCGCTGCGCTGATCGCCTCGTCCAAGTCCTTCGACGACGAAGGCCCGCCGCGATCGCGGCGGGCCTTGGCATTTTCAGGATGCGGGCGCAGGCGCGCCCGTCAAGCGGTCACCCCCGCTTCATCAAGCGGTCCCACAGCATCTCGTAGCGTTTCTGGAACAGCTTCCAGTAGAGTCCCACGACGAAGCGGCGGTAGTAGCTCTTGCCGCCGTAGGCCTGCTTGACACCCTCGATGAACGCTCCGCCGTTCTCCCAGATGAAGTTCCCGTGTTCGACCTTGTAGTCGACGATCCGGTCGGCGAAGTACCGCAGCAGCAGGCGCTTCTCAACCTCCTCGACGGTCTCCTGCGAAAGCAGCCCACCAACGTGCGGCCGCATCAGGCCCAGGAAGTTGGTGTGGAAGATGTCGAACAGGCCGTAGGAGAAGTCCTTGCGGGCGACCACATGGCTACGCTGCAGCACCCTCTCGCTGAGGTAGACAGGCTTTCGCTTCTGGGCGAGGATCTTCAAGGTGGCATGGACCTGCCAAAGCTTCGTCTCGCAGCCTTCGTAGATGTCCGGGAACAAGGCCAGCTCCTCTTCCCAGATGCCGAAGGTGGCGATCGAGGTCAGCCAGAAGCCGACATCCCTGACAAAGGCGTCCAGGTCCTCGTAGACCAGGTCGCAGGCACCGTCGCGCTTGCGGATCCGGCGATTGTAGAAGAAGAGCGGTGCGCGGCTCTCCCGGTTGATCCGGACGATCTCCAGGAGGTTGCGCAACGCATCGGGACTGTAGAGGAGATTGTCGTTGAAGAGCTTGCGGTATTCCCCGCGGGCCCGGACAAGGCTGAGCGGGAAGTTCCGGTCCATGACATTGGACTCGTTGCGGAAATAGCGAACGTTGACATGCCGGCTCGCGTACTCGCGGCAGATCGCCTCCGTCTCGTCCGTCGAGGTGTTGTCGGAAAGGACGATCTCCACCTCGCCAGATTCGATCTCGGGCTGGCACACCAGGGAATCCAGGCTCTTCCGAAGGTATTCGCTGCGGTTGTAGGTCGGGATGCAGAGGCTGAGTAGGGGCTTGGGCTCGGGTTCCATGGGGTCTCGCGATCGGATTTCGTGGCGGAAAGCGTTCCGGCACGACCGCTCGCGGCGCTTGATGCGGCCGCACCGGACACGCAGGAACGAAGTGCCTGCCGCCTGGTCGCGGCGGCGCGGATTCATGCCCCAGTGTAGCTTTTCCGGCTCGGGACGTCAGGTCCTCCGAAACCTCAGGACGGCGCCCCGATCATCTCCGCCGTGACGATGGTGCCCGGTCCCCGTGCCAGGGCCTCCTTGACGGCTTCCTCGGCCTGATGGAGCAGAATCCAGGAGTCCAGCTCGTCGCTGTCGGCACAGGCCGTCCCGATGCAGACGCCTCCCGAAAAATAGCCCATCGAGGTGCGGAAGGGCGTCCGCGAGATGCCGGAGCGGATGCCCTGGGAAAGCACGCTCATGGCCGGCTGCGCCAGCTTCGGGCAGATGCCCAGGTAGCAGTTCCCCTTCCAGCGGATCAGCTGGTCGTCGGGGCGCAGGACCGCATGGATGCGCTGCACCCATTCGCGCAGGATCTCCTCCATCACCTCGCTGCCGTACTGCCTCGCCACGGCCTGCAGTCCTTCGGGCTCGCACAGGAAGATCGAGAGCTCGTTGCCAGCCCCCACCCCGTCCAGCTCGGCATCCAGGAAACGCAAGGCCGCACGGCGCGCGACGGCTTCGGCATGGGCATCCTCCTCCGGCGCGGAAGTCAGGACATCCTCCAGGACCGGGGCGCAGGAGAAGCGCAGCCCCGACTCGATGTGGCTGGCCAGCTTCTGCGGATCCACGGGCTTCACGAGGTACTGGTGCGCCTCGTCCAGGGCCTCTACGGCATCCTTCGCCGCCTTGCGGGAGGTCAAGAGGATGCAGTAGTGGAATCCCTTCCCGTGCCAGGCGTCGTTGCGCACCTGATGGCACAGCTCGATCCCGCTCATCTCGGGCATCATCCAATCGGTCACCAGGAGCGCCCCGGGGTTCTTGCGCAGCTCGAGCAGCACGTCGGAGGGATCCTGGAAGAAACGCGTCTCCCAGGGAACCAGCATCTGCTTGAAGGCCTGCTCCAGGACACCCAACTGCACCGGATCGTCATCCACCACCAAGACCAGTGACCGAGCTGTTGCTGCTGTCATCGCGGAATCCTCCTGTTGCACTTGCGGCGTATCTACCCACAGTGTGCCACAGATCGCAAGGAATGTCCATCGGCAAAACCGATCAGGGACATCGATTCCTCCCATTATGGATCGCAGAGCCGCCCCCGTACCTTTGTCTCAAGAAAGTTCCCGATGTCGGGGACGAAATGCAACGGAGAGCACCTCATGGCCAGCATCATCGGATCCCAGGTTCCCGCCTTCAAGGCCCAGGCCTACCACAACGACGCCTTCAAGACCGTCACCGAGGTCGACCTCAAGGGCAAGTGGAGCGTCTTCTTCTTCTACCCCGCCGACTTCACCTTCGTGTGCCCCACGGAGCTGGGCGACCTGGCCGACAAGTATGCCGAGCTCTCGGCCGCCGGCGTCGAGATCTACTCGGTCAGCACCGACACCCACTTCGTCCACAAGGCCTGGCACGACGCCTCGGAGACCATCAAGAAGATCCAGTACCCGATGCTCGCCGACCCGACCGGCTTCCTGTCGCGCCACTTCGGCGTGCACATCGAGGAAGAGGGCATCGCCTACCGCGGTACCTTCGTGGCCAACCCCGACGGCAAGATCGTGATCGCGGAGATCCACGACAACGGCATCGGCCGCAACGCCGAGGAGCTGGTGCGAAAGATCCAGGCGGCCCAGTTCACCTACACCCACCCGGGCGAGGTCTGCCCCGCCAAGTGGAAGCCGGGCGCCGCCACCCTCAAGCCGGGACTGGACCTGGTCGGCAAGATCTGATCCCAACCGACATCCCGAGACGCGAAAGGGCAGCCCGGCGGGCTGCCCTTCTCTGTCATAAGACAATTCCCGTCAAAATTTCCGTTTGACCGGAGGGCTCCCCAGCCACACCCGCGTGGCACCCGGGTTGTCGGGCATCTGGTGCTCCACCAAGGCATGGCCCGCGAGCACGCGCTTGACCACGCCCGCGAGAAGCTTGGCCCCGTGGATCACCAGCACCCGTTCCTTGCGGGCGAAGAAGCTCTCCTGGAGGAAGAGCTGCAGCTTCTCCTCCGCGTCGGCGGCCGTGAGCAGGTGAAGGTCGAGCCTTCCCTGGGCCTTCCATTCGCGGGGGCCGCCGGTCTTCACGCAAGCCCTGACAGGATCCGACCCACCGTGGCTTCCAGGTCGCCGTCGGCCGCGATCCAGCGGGAAGGCAGCTGGGTGCGCAGCCAGGTCTCCTGGCGCTTGGCGTACTGGCGGGTCGCCACCGCGATGCGCTCGACGGCGCCCTGGAAAAGGGGCCCCTCCGGGGCGTTCCACAGTTCACGATACCCGATGGCGGCAAGGCCGGGGGCATCTTCCTCCAGTCCCGACGCCTTGAGGGAAGCCACTTCCTGGCGCCAGGCGGGGAGCATGCCCGCAAGCCTGCCATGGATGCGTGCGTGCAAGGCCTCGCGCGGCCATCCCAGCGCGAACACCGGGGCCTCGGGAGCCATCGGCGGATGCCCCACCGGGACGTCGCCCCGTTCCAGGGCCCAGGCCCGCTCAAGACTGCGGCTCATGCGCTGCGGGTTCTTCGCGTCGCGCGGCGGCTCGGCGCCCAGTCGGGACAGTTCCTTCAGGCATCCTGCAGGGCCTTCGCCCTCCCACAGCGCCATGGCCCGCTCGCGCAAGGCCGGATCGGGAGCCGGCACCGGATCGATCCCCCGCCACAGCGCCGACAGGAACTGCCCGGTCCCGCCCACGGCCAGGAGGTCCGGCCCCGGAGTCTCCAGGATCTCCCGCACCGCGTCCAGGAACAGGGTGACGGAGTGGTTGGCGTGCGGGTCCACGCAGCCCACCAGGTGATGCGGCACGCGAGCCTGGTCCTGCGCGGTGGGCGCGGCGGTCCCCACGCACAGCCCGCGGCGGATCTGGCCGCTGTCGCAGCCCAGGATCTCCAGGCCCAGGCGGCTGGCGACCTCAAGGGCGACGGTTGTCTTGCCGGAAGCGGTGGCTCCGCCCAGCATCAGTCGGATGGTTCGAGACATTGCCTGCAAATGTGGTTTCTTTCGGGCCGCACGAGGGCGCCTGCGGCCCACTGAATTATCATTCCCCGTTCTGTGAAGGCTTTGCGTTACTGGTGGTGTCTCCCGTTGGCGGGCGTGCTGTTCCTGGTTCTCCGGGAAGCGTGCAGCGTCGTGCCCGCCGCCTGGCCCTCCTTCCAAGACGCCCTGCATCCGCGCAACGTGACCCAGGTCGACTCGGGACTCTTCGAGGGCGACAGTACGCTCGAGGAAGCCTCCGCCGACACCTCCATCGACGCCATCTGCCAGCGCGCCGGCGTCGGGGTGCAAAGCGCCTCCACCGACGTGCGGTCGGTCAAGAACAACGGCGAGAAGCTGGGCCTGTGCAGCTTCGAGCTGCGCACCGGCAAGCCCTTGGTCGAGCAAGTCTGGGAGCTCTCGCAGATCCTTTCCAAGGAAGGCTATCAGCTTTCCGAGTCCAGCGAAAAGGGCAACACCAAATACCCGTGGCTGGGCCGCATCGCCCACAACGGCTCAGTGCGCGCCATCGTGCGCGCCCGCATCGGTGACGAGGCCTTGGCGGGAGCCTACTCGCTGCGCCTGATCCTCTGGGCCGACACCCTCACCTCCACGGTGCTGGGTCGCCTGGAGAAGCTGCCCGCCCACACCATCCTGGCCCTGCCCGCCTCCGCCCTGGCAGAGGAACGACTGCAGCGCATCAGCCTGGCGGCCAAGCTCCACCTAGCCCTGCTGGTGCGTCTGGAGACCGAGCACAAGCCCCTGACCCTCCAGCAGAAGAACCGCCTGCTGCTGCACAGCACGCCCGCCGAGATCGACGCCCGCCTCAAGGTCGGAGGCCCCAACCTCGCCCCCGTCGAAGGCCTGGTGGTGCTCGACGGCGAGCGCGGCGCCCAGGATCCCAACCTGACCGGACGCATCGCGACCGTCGTCCACGACCGAGGCTGGTGGCTGCTGGACGCCACCCAGGCCCCGGGCTCCCGCCTGGATTCGGCCGCCCGCGGCAATCTTGTCCCCGTGCTCCCCCATCCGGCCCGTCTGGCCACGCCCAAGGCATCCCTGGAAGCCGCCATCGCCGACGCCCAGCGCCTGGGACGCGGCATCGTGAACCTGCCCCTGGACACGTCCACCCTGGACCTGGTGCGCCGTCGCATCCCCTTGATGGAACCGCAGGGTGTGCGGCTCCAGCCACCCCTGGAATCGGATTCGACCCGAAAGGAATAACCCAATGGTCAAGCTCGGAGTCAACGTCGACCACATCGCCACCCTGCGCGAAGCCCGCAAGGAGCGCAACCCCGACCCCGTGGCCGGAGCGATGCTTGCGGAACTGGCCGGCGCCCACGGCATCACCGCGCACCTGCGCGAGGACCGCCGCCACATGCAGGAGCGCGACCTGCGCATCCTGCGCCAGACGGTCACCACCCGCCTGAACCTCGAGATGGCACCCTCGCCGGAGATGGTCCAGTTCGCCCTGGAGCTCCTGCCCGACATGGTCACCCTGGTGCCCGAGCGCCGCCAGGAGCTGACCACCGAAGGAGGCCTGGATGTCGTGGCCAACGAGAAGAACCTGGAGCAGGCCGTGACCCAGCTGCGCGCCCAGCACATCCACGTGAGCATGTTCATCGACCCCGAGGCATCCCAGGTGCGTGCCAGCCAGAAGGTCGGCGCCAACATGATCGAGCTGCACACGGGCCATTTCTCCCGTGCCTTCCATGCCGGCATGGGCGACGAGAGCTGGATCGGCGAGCGCGCCCGCCTGGTGGACGCCACCGCCCTGGGTCGCCGCTACGGCCTGCGGGTGAACGCCGGCCACGGTCTGGACTACCAGAACGTCGCCTACGTCTCCAGCATCGAGGGACTCGAGGAGCTCAACATCGGCCACAGCCTGGTGGGTCGAGCCGTGCTGGTGGGCATGGAGCGCGCCGTGCGCGAGATGATCGAGGCCATGCGCGTCGGCATCGACGAGCTGCGCTGGTCGCGCTGATTTCGCGTTTCCTCCCCTTTACACCCATGGCCGGGTTATGTACCTTGCCGTTTCTGTCTTTCTAGGAGTATCTCTATGAGCCACATGTGCGAAGTTACTGGCAAGAACCGTCTGGTGGGCAACATCGTGTCGCACGCCCACAACAAGTCCAAGATGGCGCAGCGCGCCAACGTGCAGAAGAAGAAGATCTTCGTGCCCGAGCTCGGCCGCTTCATCACCGTCAAGGTGAGCGCCGCCGGCCTGCGCACGATGTCGAAGATCGGCCCTGCCGCCGCTCTCGGCCTGCGCTAAGTCTCGTACGCCCCTGATGGGGCGGACACCCCTGGCGAGATGGAAAGACGAAGTCCTCGGACCTCGTCTTTTTTCGCATCCAGATCTTTGAGCGTCCCCCTGTTGCGACTCCCTTCCGAAGCGGGGCCGGGCTGGCCTGCCAAGCCTTCGGCGTGCAGGATTGCGGGTGAACCTCAGGTTCGCCCGTACAACAACTTGCTTGCACCCCTGCGGGGTGGGCCTATCGGCCGGCACTTGTGGTGAGCTTGTCGAACCATCCCTGGCGCACCGAGCCCCTTCCCTGTCCCCCCAAGGATTCCGCATGTACCATCGGCCTGCACCCGACCTGACGAACTCCCCGTTCCTCATGCTCCTCACCATGATTTCCCTGCTCATCTCGATCTACGGGATCTTCAAGCCCAAGCCCGGATCCAAGCCCGGCCCCAAGGCGGAAGATCTCGAGGCGGACGAGGCGGATGGGATCGACGCCTCCAACGCCCCCGGACAACCAGCCTCTCCCGACGGATTGCCCCCGCAGGCACGGCGCCCTCTCCTGAAGGAGATCATCGATCTGCCGGCGTGGTATCCGTTCCGCGTCCTGAAGGGTTCCAAGAAACGGGTCCCCCAGCTACTCAGGACGCTCGAGGCCGAGAACCCCGGCATGGTTCCGGTGATCCTGGGAGAGAGCCAGAGCAGTCTCGACGCTTGGGAAGCGACCATGGCCGACCGGTCCTACGACACCCAGGCGATCCTGCAGGAGGCCGAGGGCCTGTACGCCCGCCAAGTCGGCAGGTATTCCGAGATCGCCGCAGCCTCGAAATTCTCCGGCCCCCTCGACGAGGAATTCGCCGCGCCCGAGTCCGGCGACTCCCCCAGCGTGTTCATCGCGCTGGTGCCGGCCAAGGAGCCTTGGGAAATCCCCGCCTGGTTCAATCTGGGAGGTCAAAACGGATGTCCTTCCCCGGCGGTTCATGTCGCCCGGTTGCGCCTCTGGCAGGAGACCTTCGGCGCCCGCCTTTACCTGCTGCGCCCCGACTTCGTGGAACTGCGCCTGCCCCAGGAGCTGACCCTGGGCGACCTGAAGTTCCTGGCCCGGGAGCACATCGCATACAATCCCGGGCATTGCGACGATCCGCCCAGCCGCGAGGATGTCCTGTCCTGCATGGAAGGCCTGGAGACCCGAAGGGCCTGGTACTTCTGGTGGGACTAGCCGGGGCGTCTCTTCGACTTTTGTCTAGATCCTTGCCGTGGTCGCCCGCGCCACCACCATCCCCTCGTGCCGGGTGAGGACCGGATGGCTGCGCGAGGGCGTGAGGATCTGGTGGATCATGGCCCGCGCCATGCCGGCGCTGGAGAACCGATAGCTGGTGAGGTCGGCGCGCAGCGCCTCCACGAAGTCGTCGAAGCCGGCCACCGAGATGCGGCCCGGCACCGCGACACCCCGCTCCCGCAACCAGCGCAGGGCGTAGAGGGCGCAGATGTCGTTGGCCGCCACCCAGGCCGTCGCCCCGGACTCCAGCGCCCGCTCCATCAGCGGGACCATGTCTTGCCGGACCCGGTTCCAGCCCAGCTCCGCGATCACGAAGTCGCGCACCCTGGGCACGGAATCCCCCAGGATCCGTCGCAACGCCGCCTCCGGGAAATGCTTCACCAGGACCGGATCGGTTCGCGCCGGGATCAGGCGATCCCACTCCGACTCCCCCTCCAGGCAGAAGGCATCCACGCGCGCCCCGTGCTCCTGCGCCGCCTCGCGCAATCCCTGCAGACGGTTGCGCGACCACTGGCTCCCCTGCCACGGAGAGAGGAAGGCGATGTGGGCATGCCCCAGCTCCAGCAGGTGACGTCCCACGGCCGCCCCGATGCTCGTCGCGTAGCCCAGGTCGTGGAAGCGGATGCGCGAATCGAGCGAAGGCGCCTCGAGGATGTGTTCCTCCACCCACAGGCACACGGGGATGCGCAACCGGGACAGCGCCCGGCACACTACCATCGGGTCGTGCTGATGCCAGGTGGAGGCCACGACCCCAACCGCGCCGGGACCGGGCACGATGCGGCCTGCGTCCCACGGCATCCTCACAAGCGACACGCCCGCCATGGCCGCCTGCGCCCCGAGCTCCCGCCAGAAGTCCGACTCGCGATCGGAGTCCATCCAGAAGTGCCCGTCGGAGGCCACCGCCCCGACGCAGAGGATATGGGGCGTTCCCGTCTTCCGGAGGATTTGAGGACGTACCGGGTAATGGAAGCGCCCGCGCCGTTCGAGAAGTCCCAGACCGGACGCTGCATCCAACGCCTTGGAGGCAGTCTGGACATGGCAGCCCCACAGGAGCGCCAGCTCCTTGAGGGAAGGCAAGGCCACCTCCCAGGAATGGCGTCCTTCGCGCAGTTCGCGCACCAGGCGCTCGCCCAGGTCCTGCGCCGTGAGTCGCGAGGGGGACGGCAAAGCGACAGGCACATCCCCCGCTCTCCAGTATCCAGAACGCGGACGGGATTCGACCACCCCTCGTTCCCGCAACTGCTCCAGGGCCGCCTGGACCGTACGCGTGCTGCAACCGTGACGCGACGCAAGCGCACGCACCGAAGGCAAACGGCCCGTTGGCCAATTCGGCAGATCCTCTTCAAGGCGCACGGCCAGCTCGGATGGACTCGGCATGCTCCAAGGTTAGATCAGCCCTTCCGAGTGCGTCATTGAATTCAGAAACACAGATGCCTCATTATCAAAATCAAACCGATAGGGATCCGTACCCTGCCGCACCAGATTTTCCCCATGCAACCGAACGCTCCTTTCCTGGAGAACGCCATGAGACGAATCCTGCTTCCGCTCCTCCTCTCCGCCTCGGCCTGGGCAGGCATGGGTTTCGTCCATCCCGGCGCCTTGGACTCCAGGGAGGAGCTGGATTTCGTGAAGGCGAAGATCGCCGCAGGCGAACAGCCCTGGACCGCCAAGTTCTACACCGTCAGGACCTTCGCCCGGGCCGCGGCCGACACCGTCGCCCCGGTCGACGGGAACGAGAACGCGCAGCGCACCGACGCCCTGCGCGCCTATGCCAACGCCCTCGTCTGGCGCTACACCGGCGACGCCAAGTATGCGGAACAGGGCATCGGCATCCTGAACCTCTGGGCGAGGAGCTTCGCCGGCTATGCTCTCCCTCCCGAAGGCCAAGGCAATCAGGGCCTGCTCAACGCCGCCTGGATCGGCGCCCTGTTGGGACCGGCTGCCGAGATCCTGCGCGACTACCCGTCCTGGAAACCCACGGACTTGGCGCTCGTCCAGGACATGTTCCGGACCCGCTTCTATCCGGCCCTCGAGCAGATGAGCCCCTGGAACGGGAACGTCGACCTCACCCAGATCGACGCCATGATGAACCTCGCCGTCTTCAACGAGGACGAGGCCCTGTTCAATGCCGGGTTGGAGAGGCTGCGGCGGCGGGATTCCGCCTACTTCTACCTCTCCACCGACCAGGAAGGGGCACGCACCTACGGAGGCAGTTCCCCCTCCTCCTGGTCGGACGCCTCGGGGAACGCCCCCTTGAAGTGGGTCGACGGCCTGACCCAGGAGACCTGCCGCGACAACGGACATCACGCCCAGTTCGCCCTCGCCTCGACCCTTCACGCCGCCGAGGTCGCCTGGCACCAAGGTGTGGATGTCTACGCGGAGAACACCGCACGCTTCACCTCGGCCATGGAACTGCTGGCTACCCAGCTCCAGTCCGGTGACATGCAAGGGACCTGCCTGAATCCGACGGCCTCCACGGACTTCTACAATACATGGGAAATCGGCTACAACCATTACCACAATCGCAAGGGCATCGAGCTTCCCGCCACCTGGCAGCTGATCTCCCAGAAGACCCGCGCCCGCGGCCTGAGCGACTGGAACATCTTCTACGAGAGCTTGACCCATGCCGAGGTTGCGGCCCCTGCTTCCGGCATCGGCACGGCTCGCCGGTCACCCGACGTATCCTTCAATCGGGACGGGAGCCTGCGCCTGCGCGCCGAACGCTCCGGAAACCACGAAGTGACGGTCCTGGGATGGGATGGAACACGCCAAGCCCGCGCCAGCCTCTTCCTGGAAGCCGGCCAGGAAGGATGCCTCCCGCTGCGCTTGGAAGGGCGCGCATCGGGGCTCCATCTCGTGCAGGTGCGGATCGGGTCGGAGAGTCGGACCTTCAAGCTGGCGCGCTGACTGCCCCCGACCGTCGCGCGAAGCGGCGGGACCCCGCAGCGGCATCGCCGCGAGGAGACCCGAGGAGCGGCGCCGCGAGCAGGGCGGGAGAAGGCCCCACTTGCCCATAGACGGAACGGAACGAAAAATCCATCTTTCCTGCCCTTCATCTTTATCGGGAGACTCTCATGTCCGGTCACAGCAAATGGGCAACCACCAAGCGCAAGAAGGCCAGGATCGACCAGGCCCGCGCCAAGTCGTGGACCCGCGTCATCAAGGAAATCTCGGTCGCCGCGCGTCTGGGCGGTGACGACCCGGACGGCAACCCCCGTCTGCGCCTGGCCGTGGTCAAGGCCAAGGCAGCCAACATGCCCGCCAAGAACATCGAGACCGCCATCCAGAAGGGTGCGGGCAAACTCGACGGCGCCAACTACGAGGAGATCCTGTACGAGGGATACGGACCGGCCGGCGTGGCCATCCTGCTCGAGTGCATGACCGACAACAAGAACCGCACCGTCGGCGAGATCCGCAACGCCTTCGCCAAGAACAACGGCAACATGGCCGAGAACGGTTCCGTGGCCTGGATGTTCGAGGAGAAGGGCAAGGTCGTGGTCACCGGCGTGAAGTGGACCGAGGACGAGGCCACCGAGTTCGCCCTGGACGTGGGCGGCGACGACGTGCAGCCCGGCGAAGAGGACGGCGAGTGGGAGATCTACACCGATCCCAACGACCTGGCCCCCGTCACCAAGGCCGTGGAAGCCAAGGGCCTTTCCATCACCGACAGCACCTTCGTGCGCCTGCCCAAGAACATCGTGAAGGTCTCCGACGAGGACGCCCCCAAGGTCATCAAGCTCATGGAGCTCCTGGACGACCTGGACGACGTGCAGAACCTGTTCGCCAACTTCGAGCTTTCCGAAGCCGCGCTGGAAGCGGAGTAACTGCCATGAAGATCCTGGGCATCGATCCGGGATCGCACCGCACGGGCTGGGCCGTGCTCGAGGAGGTCGCCCCAGGGCGGCCTCCGGTCGTTTGTGCCCTCGGGACGATCATCCCCAAGGCATCCCTCCCGCTATCGGACCGCCTGGTCGAGCTTGCCAGGACAATTTCTGTCATTGCCCGCGAGCACCGGCCCGACACGGTCGCGATGGAGGAGAGCTTCTTCTCCAAGAACGCCCGCACCGCCCTGGTGCTGGGTCACGCCCGCGGCGCCCTGATCGCGGCCGCCTGTGCCGATGGGGCCCCGCTCTTCGAGTATCCTCCGGCCACCGTGAAGAAGACCGTCGGCGGTTCCGGAAACGCCAGCAAGGAGGGCATGGCGCGCCTGTTGGGCATGCAGCTGGGCCTCGTGGAGCTTCCCGAAAGTCTGGACGCCTCCGATGCCCTGGCCGTGGCCTGGACCCATCTGCAGAAGATCCGCTCGCCCCTCACGGCGCAAGCCTCCCCGAAGTCCCGCAAGAAGGGCTTCGACGTGGAGGCCTACATGGCAGGACTGAAGGCGGCCAACGCGAAGCGCCCGCCGCCCCCCCTTCCTTAGCCGTTCACGCGCCTTCCGGTGCAAGCCCACCAGTCGCCCTCGCGCTTCTCGGACTCCAGCACGAAGCCGTCGCGCGCGAACCACTCCAGCACCAGCTCGCGCTCGGTGAAGAGGTACCCCGAGAGGATGATGGCACCGCCGACCTTGATGCGGGGAAGAGCCGACGCGCGCAGCGGGAAGAACTCCGAGCGCAGCATGTTGGCCAGGAAGATGTCGAAGCTCTGGTCGGACAGGCCTTCCAGCGAACCGGTCCAGCCGGTCCATTCGGGGATGTCATTGAGCTTGGCGTTCTCGGCCAGACATTCCATCGCCTCGGGCTCGATGTCGCACAGCACGCACGAGGCCGCCCCCAGGCGCAGCGCATAGAATCCCAGGATCCCGGTTCCGGCTCCCAGATCGAAGACGCTCTTTCCGGGGCACTCGAGCGCCTCGAGCAGCTGGCAGGCCAGCCGTGTCGATTCGTGGCCACCGGTCCCGAAGGCCTGCTTGACCTCCATCTTGAGCACCTGCACGGCATCCTGCGGAGCCTCCACCCAAGGCGGCACCACCCACAGCGAGTCGGTCACCCGGATGGGTTCCTGCTGCAGGCGCCAGGAAAGGTCCCAGTCCTGGCCTTCCACATGCCCAGTGCCCACGACGGTGAATTCCGCCAGGCGCAAGACGTCGAAGCCCGTGGGGAACCAGGCGCGCAGCAGCGGGGGATTGCCATCCACTTCCTCGATGCCCTGGGCTCCCAGTTCGAACAGGGTGTACTCAGCCAGCTCCGCCTCTTCAGGGCGGAGAATGTCGATCCAGTCAGCGTCCAGCGATACCATGGGCGGCAAAGGTACTTTGCCAAAGCACCGCAAACGCAGGATTCACCGTCAATCCGGCATCCAGCCCTGTACTCATTTTGAATACGCCAAATCGCTCTCCCAGGAGTTGTCGCAAACCTGTGCGCCACATCACACGCCTCAAAAAACGACTGACATCGAAGTTGCCCCGAGATAGCTTTGTTTTCATACAGCCCCCCCCCTGTAAGACCCTTGCAGCGATGGTGAGGCCCTCCGAACCGCAACCGTTCCCATAGGATTCCTCCATGAGAAAATTCCTCGCCTCGTTTGCGCTTGTAGCGGCCGTGGCCTCGCAAGCCGCAACGGACACGACTTGGCAGTTCAAGCCATACTCCAATGAAGTCACTGACATCAAGGTCTGGGGCTCAGGAACCGATGCCATCACCTGGATCGGAACGCACCAGGGCGTGGTGCGCATCCAGGGAACAGACACCCTTTGGCTCCATCCCACCAACTCGAAACTTCCCCGCGGCATCATCTCCCCCGAGAATGCCTTCTCGGATTCACTTCGCCTTACGGTGACCTCGCTGGATTCCAACGGCAATTACTGGGTCGGATATCGCAACCGCAAGTCCAACGCCCTGTACCGGATTGACCCTAATGGAGATATCTACGACCCCTCAACGTTTCTGGGCACGCTACCAGGTACGATCGTCGGCATCACCTCCGGCACATCAGCAACCTTTGTCGGCTATGACAACGGAGCAATCACCTCTTTCACCACGCGAAACACTGGCCCGAGACCAAATTGGATAACGGCCCCTGGCTCCGAATTCCCCATGACCACACTTGGTTGCGGCCGGGGTGACACCTTGTGGCTGGGCTTTTCCGGCGACAAGAACGGCAACCTCAAGTACTTGGCTCCCATTGCCGATGCGATGCCAACCTACTGGAAGAGCGGATCCCTCCAAGGGGACTCGATCCTGACCCACAGCATTTACGGAATCTGGTTCGGTGGCGGTGATTACAGCGGCTGCAAGTTCATACGCACCACGACCATCGACCAATACGGGACCTTCGGACCTGATTCCCTCACGGCATTTACCCAGTATCGGAATCCTGTCCACGTCCTCAAAGCGGGCGGAAGCAGTTCCGCTCAGTTCGGCGTGATTCAGATCCCGAATGACCTTCCCCAGTTCTTCAAAGGGGACAGCCTGTTCACGATTTCCACTGAGATGGGTTACTTGTCTCGTTCAAGCAGCAAGCCCACGATTGTTCCTGGCCTGAACTCCGGTGCCATGCTGGATACTGCGTCTAGAGAACTCCTCTTGGGCAGCTCGAATCACCTCGGCCTATACCGCTTCAAGGACCTTACTTTGACCACAAGTTCATACGGCCATCGTCTGCGTGGGCGCGTGATCAGTTCCGCGCCGGGCGGCAAGGACAGCCTCTGGATCGCCACCGACTCCGTCCTCTACATGACCACCTCCACGACTGGCCTTGTGCAGAAATACGTCCCGACAACCGGTACGATCCGTAGCATCTCCAGCGATTCCTCGGGAGTCGTCTGGATCGGGCAGAGCAACGGCTTGTACAGCATTCCCGCATCAGTGAATGCAATCAAGGACACCATCCTGCTGATGGCCCACACCAGCAGCACCCATTGGTTCCTGAAGCGCAATGCAAGCGGTCGCATCACTCTGCTCAAGCAAAGCGCCGGAACCCTGGACTCCTTGGCCTTGACCGGCATCGGAACCGATTCCACCTTGATCCGCAAGATCGTCGCGAATGCTTCCGGCGTTTGGCTCTTCACCAGGAAGGCGACTGTCGATGGTCTGGGAAGAATCTATTGCAACAGCGGATTGGGCTGGGGCAAGTGGTCGGGACAGACAGGAGCCGTAGGGCATTTCGACTTCGATGTGACTTCCAACAATGTTTGGAACGTTTCCAAGGATGACGGACGCCAAGGCTCCTACAACGCCTCTGTCGCTGGCTTTGGAGCAAGTTCAGCCATCGCCAACCTTAAGTACCAAAATAGCTTCCTGTCCATTACCGGTGATGAAGTTCAAGTACATGCAGAATCCGACACTTCAGCTTGGTACTTCGAATCCCAAGGGGAAGTATTCTTTACGCCCACTCGTTTCTACCGCATGTCCACCGCTCTCGGGGGCAAGTTCACTGCATCGTATTCCGCAGACACCACGGCATCGCTCCAGTCGGGCACGATCGTTCCCGGTGAGAGCATTCATCCGGACGGCAACGGAGGCTACTGGCTGGTCATGGACAACGGCGTCACTCACATGAAGGTCGCCGCCAAGACGAACGGCCTCGCCGCCCGCACCGCCGTTCCCTCCTTCGCAAGCCTCCAGGCCGGCTCGGTCCAGGTCTTCCTGAACCAGGCTTCCGCCGTGCGCTACGAGATCCTCGACCTCTCCGGCCGCACGCTGGAGAGGAAGAACCTCGGCCTGCTCTCCGAAGGCTCCCACGCGATCGCTCTGCCCAAGGCCACCGGAATGCGCATCCTGCGCATCAAGGCCGGCGAGCGCTCCGAGACCCTGCGCCTGCCGGCTCTCTGAGCCGACTCCGCAGACACTGCTCCCTGTGGCCCTCTCCGGTATCGGAGGGGGCCTTTTCTTTTCCGGCCTTCGCACCGATGGTCGAACAAACCGATGTGAGCCCGATCACAGGGAAAAATAACCGCTGTGACACCCGCAAGACGTTGGCGTAGATTTACTTCTACACAGCCCCCCCCCTGTAAGACCCTTGCAGATCATGTGGGCCCTCCGAACCGAAACCGTTCCCATAGGATTCCTCCATGAGAAAATTCCTCGCCTCGTTTGCGCTTGTAGCGGCCGTGGCCTCGCAAGCCGCAACGGACACGACTTGGCAGTACACCCCGTACTCCAACGAAGTCAACGACATCCAACTCTTCCGCAAGAGCCCCGCTCCCCTGCTGTGGCTGAGCACCAACCACGGCGTGGTGCGCATCAACGGTACCGACACCATCTGGCTGCACCCCACCAACTCGGCTCTGCCTTACGAGATCATCGACCCCAACACCCACAAGAAGTACGACGAGCAGAGCACGTTCACCGCGATGGACTCCTCGGGCAACTACTGGATCGCCTACCGGTACAAGCACAAGTTGGTGAAGATCGACACATTGGGTGCCGTCACCGTCATCGATTCCGGCCTCACGGCTCCCCTCAAGGATCTTGGCGGCCTGAGCGCGACGAAGACCAACCTGTACTTCGGCAACCAGGACGGGACCGTGTATACACGCGCCATCAACTCGAACGGCACCTGGGCCCTGGTCCCTGGAACCAGCGAGCTGGACGCTGGCATCCGTCTCACCGCCATCGAGACCCGCAACGACACTCTGTGGGCCGGCTACGAAGGCGATGCCAACGGCAACCTGCGCTACGTCCCGCTGGGATCCGGCACGGCAGGCCGCTTCACCTCCTCCACGGGCGAAAAGGTCGTGGGCAATGTCTACGGAATCTGGCATTCTGAAGCCCCTACCGCCAATTACATGTATCTGCGCGTGTCGAACCCTTCGAGCTTCGGCTATTACGATGCGGACACCCTGTTCACGGTGAATCCATCCAAGGTCGTGACCAAATACTTCGAAGCGGAAGCTGGAAGCCTCGTCTACATCCGTACCATCGGAGGCTATCCCGCCTTCCACAAGGCCAACGGAAGCGTGATGAACATGACTGCGACCAATTACACCTGGGGAGGCAGCTTCCCTGCCGACATCGTCGCAGGAGCTCGGGATACCGGATTGTCATTCTTCCTCGGATCCAGGACTCTCAATGGGTTCTGCAAGCTTCTGATCGCCAGGTCGAACAGCTGGGACGCAACTCCCTACGGTCCTTACCTCAGGGGCACCAAGATCGTCAGCTCCACCTCGAGCGCCAACGGCACCTTGTACATCGCCACCGACTCGGCCGTGTACCAGCGCACCGATGCTTCATCGAGCCTCACCCGCATCTACGGCGTGACCACAGGAACCATCCGCAGTCTCTCTCTCGATTCTGCAGGCAAGCTCAACATCGGCCAGAGCAACGGCCTGTACAAGTGGATCAACGGCAGTACCACCTACATCACCGCCATGTCGGACTCCATCCTGGCCATGGCCCATTCCAAGACGTACAGCTGGTACCTGACCCGCACGGTTTCCGGAATCGCCAAACTCTGGGTCTACACGGCGGGCGTCACAGCTCCGAGCCAGGTTGTCCTGACCGGAATCGGAAGCGACTCCACCTTGATCACCAAAATGCGCGCCCTGGAAGACAACACCCTCTGGGCACTGGCCAACGGCAAGATCTACACTTGGACCACCGCTTCCTGGAAGAACTGGACCGGCATCGTGATCACCGGAACCGGCCCCGGATCTGGCAAGTTCGGCAACTTCGACCTGGTGGGCAACAATCTCTGGACAGCTTACCAGACCGCCGGACAATACCTGGTCTACAGTTGGGGCACGGCCACCATGGCCAACAGCAGCCTGATCACCTCGGGTAGCGATATCAGCAATACGGTTGCCCCGATCTTCGTCGAAAGCGATGCATCGGCATGGTATTTCAATTCGGCAGCTACGGGATCGTATTCCATCCTCCTTGATCCCAGCAAGCTCATGAAGATGAGCGCCACCGACAAGAAGGTCGTCACATCGTTCTCCTCGGCAACCAGCAAACTGCATCAGGGTGTCCAGAGTGCCGGCGAGAACCTGTTCTCCGACAAGGACGGCGGCCTCTGGGTCGTCATGACCGACGGCGTCTCCCGCATGAAAGTCACTGCGGCTCCGGTCGGCCTCGCCGCACGCACCGTCGCTCCCTCCTTCGCAAGCCTCCAGGCTGGCTCGGTCCAGGTCTCCCTGAACCAGGCCTCCGCCGTGCGCTACGAGATCCTCGATCTCACCGGCCGCGTGCTCGAGACGAAGAACCTCGGCATCCTCTCCGAAGGATCGCACGCCATTGCTCTGCCCAAGGCCACCGGCATGCGCATCCTGCGCGTCAAGGCTGGCGACCGCTCAGAGACCCTGCGCCTGCCGGCTCTCTGAGCCGCTGCGCAAACCATCGTCCTATGGCCCTCTCCGGAACCGGAGGGGGCCTTTTCTTTTGCCTCCGTACTACCTTGATCTCTCCATGATCGCCCTTCTGCAACGCGTCCAGCGCGCCAGCGTCACAGTCCATGACCTCGAGATCGCCTCGATCGGCAAAGGTCTCCTCATCCTCCTGGGCGTGGCCAAAGGCGACACCCAAACCGACCTCGAGAAGCTCCTGGACAAGATCAGCACCTTGCGGGTGTTCCCCGACGAACAGGGCAAGCTCAATCACGATCTGCTGCAGGCAGGCGGATCCGTCCTGTGCGTGTCGCAATTCACCTTGCTTGCCGACTGCCGCAAGGGGCGCCGACCGGGCTTCTCGCAAGCAGAGGCCCCGGAGCTTGCCAAGCCGATGTGGGAACTCTTCTGCGAGGGAATGGAAAGGCGAGGCATCCCCGTGGGGCGCGGCGAGTTCGGCGCCGACATGCAGGTGAGCCTGATCAACGACGGCCCGCTGACCATCCATCTGGACAGTCGCGCCTAGCTTCCGGCATCCTCTCCGAGACGTGCGAGGCATTCGAGCATTTCCTCCACGCTCTCCACGGCCCCCAGCACACGCGCCGGACGACGGATCGCCACCACCTCGGCTCCGTGGATCTCAGCCGCCTCGATGCGCTCGGACAGGCCTCCTGCCTCGCCGGAATCCTTGGCCACCACCACCCACGCACCACTGCGCCGCAGCAGTTCAAGGGTATCTTCCATCGCAAACGGCCCTCGTCCCCAAGCGATCTGTTCTTCGGGAAGAGCGCAGCGCGCCGCTGCCGCGCGCGACTCCTCGCAAGGCAGCATGCGGGCCCAGAGCGTGCCACCGACTTCGCGCGCCCGCTCCACATAGGTTTCCAAGGTCCGTGATCCGGTGGTCACCAGAACCGTATCGCCAAGCTCGAAGGCAAGCTCCGCCGCCGCTTCCGGATCCTCCACCACATGGACCCAGGCAGGCAGGGTACTCGCCTCCCGCTCCAGCCGCAGCAGAGGAACTCCACAGATCTCCGCCACCTCGCGCACCGTGTCGTGCAAGGCCGTGGCAAAGGGATGTGCGGCATCCAGGATCGCTCCGATCCGCGCCTCGTGAACCAGTCCGCAGAATCCATCGGCATCGAGCCGCCCGCGACGCACCACAACCTGCTCTGGATAGTCCAGCACCGCTTCGGTCGCCTGGCTTGCCATCACTTCATAACCGGCACCCACCAGCCCCTTTGCCAAGAGGACGCTGTCCGAGGTCCCACCGATCAGAAGGATCTTGCGCATCATTCCTCCAAGATACGCTCGGCGGAAGCGATTCCGTCCTGCAACCGCGTGGCATGGCGATGGACCGTCTGCAGCAACTGATCGACTTCGAACGGCTTGGGAAGGAAATCATCCATCCCCGCGGCAATGCAACGCTCCCGCTCCGAGAACAGGACCCCTGCGCTCAAGGCCACGACAGGAATCGTCAATCCTTCCTCGCGAAGCCTCATCGTCGCCGCGTACCCGTCCATCACGGGCATCTGGACATCCATCAGCACCACCTGGTAGAGATGCTTGTGCTCGAGGAGATGCTGCACGGCATCCTGCCCGTTGTCCACGATATGGACCGAGGCGCCCGCCTGCTCGAGGATGCCGCGTGCCACGGCCTGGTTGATGAGGTCGTCCTCGACCACCAGGATCGAGATACCTGTCAAGCGCACCACGGCCCCTTCCGGCTGCGCATACCCCGTCGTCGATTCGCGGTCTCCCCGTGCCCGCGCCAAGGCTTCCAGGACCGCTTCGTGCAGACGATTCTCGGTGACGGGACGAAAGAGCAGGACTTCGCTCGTACCCCATGATTGGCCAAGATCGGAATGGTCCGTCAACTGCTGGTGCGTGATCCTGACCAACGGATCGTCATGGGTCAGCAGCGTTCGCAGGGCATTCAATCCTCCCGCACCGCAGATTCGCTCGTCGAGCGCCACCAGATCGTATTTCTTCCCGGCTGCCTTCCGGCTTTCCCAAGCCCGCATTCCCTCCTCCAAGGAGCACATCACATCAACCTTCCAGCCCCAGTGCAGCATGCCCTTGACGATCGAATCCGTGGAACTGATGTCAGGCCCCAGCAGCAGGATCGACAAGGAAGGCGCAGGCTCGCGCCCATCCCCTGTGCTGCGGACAAGCCCGAAGGGCAAGCGCACACGGAAACTGCTCCCCTCGCCCACCACGCTGTGCACTTCGATCCATCCTCCCATCAGCTCGGCAAGCTTGCGGGTGATGGCCAGCCCCAGCCCGGTTCCACCAAAGCGGCGCGTCATCGACGTGTCCGCCTGCTCGAAGGCCATGAACACGCGTGCGCACTGCTCCGCATCCATCCCGATGCCCGTATCGCGCACTTCGAAGACCAGATTCGCCACGCCCGCGCAGCCGTTCTCCAGCTCCACGCCGACGACCACCTCGCCTTGCTGCGTGAACTTGATCGAGTTCCCCACCAGATTCACCAGGATCTGCTGCAAGCGCAACGCATCACCCAAGAGCACCCGGGGAACATCCGCCCCGACAGCCAGCGAAAGCTCCAGCGGCCGGGTTCCCACAGCGACGCCCATCATGGTCGCCAAGGGTCCGAGGATCTCCTCGAGGCGGAACTCCACCGGAGCCAGTTCCATGCGTCCCGCTTCGATCTTCGAGAAATCCAGGACGTTGTTGATGATTCCCAGCAGCGATCGGCCCGAGGAGAGGATCATGTCGAGATACTTGCGCTGCGTGGGAGCCAGGTAGGTTCCTCCCAGAAGATGGGCCATGCCCAGCACCGCATTCATGGGAGTGCGGATCTCGTGACTCATGTTCGCCACGAACTCGCTCTTGAGACGACTGGTCTTCTCGGCCAGTTCCTGCGCCTGCTTGAGCGGGGTCACATCGTTGACGAAGGAGTAGATTCCCTTCACCTCGCCGTTGAGCACCAACGGGATGTAGCTCCCCACGACATGGCGCAATTGCCCTCCCGCATCCACGAATCCGTTCGAGAAGGAACTCTCCTCGCCGCGCAAGGCTGCTTGGAGCCTTTGGAAATTCCTCTCGTAAAGCTCCTGGCCGATCACTTCGCGGATGTGCTTGCCCCTCAGTGTCATCGGCTCGAGTCCCCACCATTCCTTGTAGGCCCGATTAGCGAAGCGGTTGCAGAGATTCGCGTCCCAGTAACCGATGGTTCCCGGCAGATGGTCAAGCAAGGTCTGCAACCCCGCGCGCTGGGTGTTCAACTCCTCGAGCGTCAACTCGTAGCGATGCGTCTCGCGCTCGAGGCGAGCCTGCAGGCGCACCGAACGAACCAGGAGAACCAGGCACCCGCACAACGCGAGCCCGAGCAGGATCCATGGATCAGGACTCCGATCGAGGATCCCCGATACGTCCCTGTGAAGCTGAAAGAGTACGTCATGCATAGGATGAGGTCCGTCGACACCCGCCCACAAGACCTCTTCCATCCTACCACACTTACGCGCCGAACGCGCAGAAACGCATCCAAAAACCACGATCTCAGGATATCTTCATTCCACCAAACCACATCCGGAGGTTCCATGAGTCAAGCATTCAAGTTCTTCGCCCTCGCCGGCATGCTGGCAGGAGCAATCCACGCCGCCACCCGCTACGAGGCGGAGGACGCCACCGGCACAACCACCCTCACCGCCACATCCGTCACCGCTTCGGGCGGGTCCTACGTCAAGATGCAGGGCGGCAACCTGAGCTTCACCGTCCAGGCCGCCACCGCAGCGACCTACGATCTCGTGGTCCACTACGCCCAAGGCTACGATGCCAACGGCAAGGTCCAGAACCTGGTCGTCAACGGCTCCACCGTGGGAAGCCTCTCCTTCCCCTACTCGATCGCCTTCACCGACATGAAGTCCGTCGTGAAACTCAGCTCCGGCAGCAACACGCTTGCCATCACCAATTCGTGGGGCTGGGTGGATGTCGACTACATCGAGATCTCGGCCCACACCGCCACGCCGTTCACCCTGACTGCGGCCATGGCCACGCCTGGCGCCTCGGCGAGCGCCCAGAAGGTCTTCACCTTCCTGCAATCGAAGTTCCAGAAGAAGGTCGTCAGCGGAGTGATGACCCTCGACCTGCTCAACGGCATGACGGCGCTCGATCTCCACTCCCAAGCCGAGGTTTCCTACATCAAGGGAGCCTCAGGCAAGGAACCGGCCTTGGTCGGCTTCGACTTCATGCACGCCACCGGAAAGAACTCCGACGGAAGCTGGTACAAGGCCTACTCCAACGCGACAGTGACCATGGCCACACAGCTCTGGAAAGAAGGCGGCATTCCCCAGTTCACCTGGCACTGGAAGGATCCTCTGAAGAATGTTGAGACATTCTACGTGGGCACCGCAAGCACCACCGTCACCACCTTCAACTTCGCCAAAGCCTTCAAGGACTCGACGACCTGCGCCACCTGGGACTCCAGCTCCGCCGAGTTCAAGGCCATGCTCGGGGACATCGATACCGTCGCGGCCTACCTCAAGAAGCTCCAGACGACCGGCGTCCCGGTCCTGTGGCGCCCGGTCCACGAGTCGAGCGGCGGATGGTTCTGGTGGGGCGCCCACGGTCCGACCGCCTTCAAGGCCCTCTACAACCTGGTCTTCAGCCGCCTAACCTCCACCCACGGCCTGAACAACCTCATCTGGGTCTGGAACAGCGACGGCAAGGATGCCGCCTGGTATCCCGGCGAGTCCAAGGTGGACATCATCGGCCGCGACTACTACTACTACCCCCGCATCACCAATCACGCCTCGCTCCTGTCCGAGTTCGAGACCCTCAAAGGTGCCTTCGGCACCAACAAGCTGATCACCCTGGCCGAGAACGGATCGATTCCCTACCCCGACAGCCTGGTGGCCGACGCAGCGGGCTGGTCCTACTTCATGCCCTGGTACGGCGACTACGTGACCGGCGCCGACAACGGCACGGCTTCCTGGAACACCATCATGAACCACGACTACGTGATCACGCTGGACAAGATGCCGGGCTGGAGCAACGTCACGACGGGCATCGCCGCCACGGCGAAGGCTCCGAGCGTCTCGACGGTCCGCGTCCGCAACGGTTCCCTGGAGCTCGTGAACACCATCACCGGCGAGATCTCCGTCGAACTCGTGGCCTTGGACGGCAAGCGCATCGCCACGCTCCATCAAGGCAACCTGGACGCCGGTACTCATGCCTACAGCGTGAAGGCTGCGAAGGGCATGTACCTGGTCCGCGTCCGCGACGCATCCGGAATCAGCACGGCCCGCATCGCCCTTCCCTGATCCGACACTCCGCTCCACCAACGCGCAAGGGCCTCGACATCCGTCGGGGCCCTTGCGTTTGTCTGCCGGAATCGAACATCCTTTCCCGGCATGCCTACAGGATCGCCGACCCCAGCGGTAAGGAGGCGAACCAATCCAGGAAGCGCTTCACGTCGGCTCCCTTGAAGATGGATCCGTGCTGCGGACAGAAGTAGTCGATATCCAGTTTGCGGACCCGTGCCAGCCAGGCATCGCGCGCCCTCTCGGACGGCATCCAGCGTCGATGGAATCCATCCATGTACTGGACGTGAGCATCGAAGTCCTCTACGAACAGGGGCTGTTCGCCATCAGGCAGGAGTGCCGCCCCCACGTCCCCCGAGAAGTAGACCTTGAGTTGAGGGTCGTAGAGATGAAAATTTCCCGACGAATGGAGATAGTGCGCAGGCACGAACAGGAACTCGCGATGCCCCAGCATCAGACGTTCGCCTTCGTCCGGCAGGCAATGGAATCGGTCCACGTACTCGTGTCCATAATGCGCCACGAAGGTCTTCCAGACCCAAGGCAGGTGGATGGTCGCCTGCGGACAGAGGCCCATCCAAAGGGGAAGCGAAGAGAAGATGTCGGGATCCTGATGGGAGCACAGGAAATGCTTGATCTTGTCCAGCGAGGTCACCCGCGCCACGGCCGAAACCACCTGCGGAAAGATCTCCGTGCCGCCCGGATCGCAGAGGATCGCCTCGTCCTGCCCGAGGATCAGGTATTCGTTGGTGTCGATCACGCTCTGGGTCCGCTCGTTGTCTCGGGCCAAGACGTACCAGCAGTGCTCCGGTCCCTCGACCAACTTGTGGATCTTCATTACTTCTCCTCCCGAAGTTCATCGATGCGTGCCTGGGCATGGCGGCGGACTTCGCGCATGCGCTCGATCTTGCCTTCCAGCAGCTGGTGAAAGTTGGTCAGGTCGGCCACGGTGCCCAGAAGTTCCTCGGTCTTCATGCGGATCTCTGCCACCACGATGCGGATGAGGCTCGAGATCGGTGGGATCTGCTGCGCGATGCGGGTCAGGTCGTCCAGCAGACGACCGGCCTGGAGAAGTTGGCGCTCCAGTTCGCTCAAGTGCGAACTGAGCCTTTCCCGCGTCCTTCCGTAGGTCTTATGGTAACGCTCGAGGTTGGCCTCAGCGATACCGGCCTTCCAACCTGCCGCATAGGATGTGCGCAGATGCGAAAGATGGAGGATGCGAACCGACTTGTCGTTGAGGACCAGCGCCGAAGTCGCCAATTCGCCCAGGGTCTCCCGGATCGCGGTGCTCAATCGGCTGATCTCGGCCACGATCACTTCAAGCGAACCGCCACTCTGACCGGTATGCACGGCCATAACCTGCGCATTGAGCCCCAGACGCTTCATGCCCTCGTTTTCGAGGGCCAGCAAGGATCCTTCGGTCGCAAGGTTCATGCAGGAGCGATACAGGGCTGTGGTGCGTCGCATGACCAGGATCTGTCCGGAATCGGAGGCAGTTGCGTGGGTTGCCATGACAGGAGCGTATCATCTCCGGGGCCGCATCGCAACGACAAACCCCAGAGCACGAAAGGCCGATCCCCAGGACCGGCCTTGCCTCACAAGCCTCGAAGCGAGCTCAATTTTCCAGGACGGCCACCGCGGTCGCGTACTCCCGTTCGTGCGTCAAAGAAAGGAACACGCTCTGCGCCCCCAATGTCCTCTGACGATCGAGCGCCTTTCCCACCAGTAGCGCCTCGGGCTTTCCCAAGGCGTCGCAGACCACCGAGATGTCCTTCCAGCGCATGCCGTCGCTGATCCCCGTGCCCAGCGCTTTCGAGACAGCCTCCTTGGCGGCGAAGCGGGCGGCATAGCGTTGCAAGCGAGTCGATCCGATGGCGCTTTCGCACCATGTCTGTTCCTGCTCCGTGAAGAGTCGGTCGATCGCTTGCGGCGAAAGCCGGGCAAACCGTTCGACCTTCACGGTGTCCAAGCCGATCCCGAGGATCATCAGGCGGAAACCGGGATCTCCGCCACAGCCTTGAGGATGCGTCGGATGCAGCGTTCCTTGCCCAGGGCCTCCAGAAGCTCGAAGAGCCCTGGACCGAAGGACATGCCCGAGACGGAAAGCCGCGTCGGATGGATGAGTTCGGCAAACTTGCAGCCCATCGCCTCGGCCTGCGCCTTGTAGAGGACCTCGAGCGCCGCTGCGGACCATTCGGCCTGCGCCTCCAATACTTTGACAAATTCCGTCATACGAGCCTGCGCCGCCGCGGTCCAGTGCTTCTTGGCGGCCTTCTCCTCGTATTCGGACGGGTCACGCCAGAAGTAGAGTCCCGTATCGACCAACTCGTCGATGCGCTTGGAGCGTTCCTTGAGAAGTGCGACGTGGAGCGCAAGCATCTCCGGCATGGCCTTGAGATCCTCGCCGTAGCCTCGCTGCTCGAGAAGGCGCGCCACCTCGTCGTAGAGACGCTCGGGAGGGCACTCGATCATGTACTGGCCGTTGAGCCATTCCAGCTTCACTTCATCGAATGCGGCGGACTTGGGATGGATCTTGTTGATGTCGAAGGAAGCCACGAGCTCTTCGATGGTCATCTTCTCGCGGTCGTCGCCGGGCGACCAGCCCAGGAGCGCCAGGAAGTTGAAGAGCGCCTCGGGGAGGTAGCCCTTCTCGCGATACTCGCCCACCGACACGGCACCCTTGCGCTTGGAGAGCTTGCCGCCGCCCGGAGCCAGGATCACAGGAAGGTGGCAGAACACCGGCGGCTCCCAGCCAAAGGCCTTGTAGAGCAGCACGTGGCGCGGGGTGGAAGGAATCCACTCGTCGCCGCGCAGCACATGGGTGATCTCCATGGCATGGTCGTCCACGACGCTGGCCAAGTGGTAGGTCGGGAAGCCGTCGGTCTTGAACAGGACTAGGTCGTCCAGGACGTGGTTCTGGTACTCGATCTCGCCACGGATCAGGTCGCGGAAGAGGGTCTTGCCCTCCATCGGCGATTTGAGACGGATGACATGGGTCTCGCCGGCAGCGGCGCGGGCCTCGGCCACCTCGGGCTCGAGTTCGCGGCAATGACGATCATAGCCGGTGGGCAGCGAGTTCTCTTCCTGGCGCTTGCGCAAGGCGTCCAGACGCTCCGAGGTGCAGAAGCAGCGGTATGCCTTGCCCTTCTGCACAAGTTCCTCGGCGGCATCCTTGTACAGGGGCAGTCGCTGGCTCTGGAAGTACGGCGCGTGCGGACCTTCGATGCCCGGGCCTTCGTCCCATTCCAGCCCCATCCACTTGAGGTCACGGATCAGGTCATGCAAGGCGGCTTCATTATAGCGGCTCTGATCGGTGTCCTCGATGCGCAGCAGGAACTTGCCCCCCATGCGCTTGGCGAAGAGCCAGTTGAAGAGCGCCGAACGGGCGCCACCCACATGCAGGAAGCCGGTGGGAGAAGGAGCGAAGCGGACACGGACGTTCTCTGCCATGGTCGTACAAGCCTCCAGTTGGTCCTGAAACGACAAACCCCGAGACATCGTGCCTCGGGGTTTGAACGGAGGAGGGGGGATTCGAACCCCCGTTAGGGTTACCCCTAAAACGATTTAGCAAACCGTCGCCTTAAGCCACTCGGCCACCCCTCCAGGTGACTTTGAAAAGTAACAAAGCCAAGGCCTGTGTCAACGAGGTTTCTTCCTAGCAAGCCGCTCTCAGGGCAATTTGACAAATCCTGTCATGGCGCATCCCCTCCCTTTCGGTCGGGGTCGCCGTCCTGCAGGCTACCCTCCGGTCGGCCTCGCTCTGCGAGGCGGCCTTCGGCCCCGTTCCGGCCGGCTTGCGCGGGTGGCCCCAAGCCCCGGCCTGAAGCTGGTTTGCAGGCGCCCCACCCTGCACCTGGCCTTTGCTTTTGCACTGCGTGCAACTATTGCTCTGGACCTCCGGCCCAGACCCGGCCCTCTCCCATGGCATCACGAGTCGGGGAGCTCACACCCGAAGGGTGGGAGTAAGGGGCTGTCCGCGCC